>LSPY01000003.1_pt1 | contig 104723 bp, 150 predicted proteins | sample 651311 | NCBI WGS metagenome assembly LSPY01 (sample SAMN04438312, study PRJNA306036) | termite gut metagenome | isolation source: viral DNA filtered from gut of termites from termite colony 1 | host: Coptotermes formosanus | place: USA: New Orleans, City park | collected 2013-06-21
TGTGGGATGCTACAATGTACAACGATAAACCAACTCAAGCAGCCAAGGATTTCCAGAGAATTCTATCAGAGTATGATATAACAAGGCATAACAAGAGATTGTCGACAGTTCACGATAAGCGAACAATGACTTACGACGAAGCACTTGCTGGCAAATGGTTTGACTAAATATGGAACTGAAGAAATACAAAGACTCAGTGAATGGGGAGCCGGGTTCGGTAAAGAACCTGTTATTGGTAGCACTTGCCCAGGAAGTGGCGACTGCCTACTTCTATTGGCTGGTTCCAAACTTCCTTGCAGGTAATGAACGCAAGTCCATCGGAGACACCTTTCTGAAGTACGCTGATGATGAATTCAATGACCATGCTACAAAGATAAAGGAGCGTCTCGAACAACTTTACACAGAACCGTTCCCTGTCGATACACTCACGAAAGTGGATGCGCTGAAAGGATTCACTCAGACTCCACTTCAAACTCAATTCTCTACACTTACAGCACTTCATCACGCAATTGAGGCAGAAGAGGTTTCTATTGCTCATTATGAGAAGTGTCTCCAGATGGAAGAGTTCAAGAACGACCCTGTAACGTTCGCAATGGTGCGTCACATTCTTGGTGACGAGTACGAACACCTCACCGAACTCAAGAACTTTCTTGAGGACATCAACAGCACACAAGACTAACAAATAACGCACCATAAGCTATGAACATTAAGAAGATAATGGACATCGCAAAGGAAGACCAGACTCCTGAGCTAAAAGAGAAGATGTACAACATGATACGTCAGTTCGTGTATAAGTACTGGCGTAAGTATTATCCCTCTTTCAAAGGTGAGTTGGATGACCTTGTATCGGATTTCTACACTGAGTTCGAAACAGCAAAGTCCAGAAAAGAGGGAGAAGAAAAGACACTTCTCGACCGTATAGACCTCGATTACACCAAGGGTGACAGGTCTGCTGACACAACCTTTGCGGCTGTACTTAAGTCAGCTGTAACTCGCATGCTTATTGACCGAAGCAGGACTGACAAGCATGAAATAAACTACTCGGAACGCTACAACGAAGAAACTGGTGACCTGTCACTGGACTTTCTTGCAAAGCACATTGACGAACCTGATATGCAGGTCGAAGACATCGAGTTCTCGGAAGACGATATCGCTGAACTCCGGGACCTTTATGACAACATGACTCCGGAAGAGCAGAAGAGTTTCCTACGAACCTACAAGGAGCAGAAGGCCGCTCTTTCTCCGAATTTCCAAGCACTATTCAAAGACCTCACAGGAATCTAACGGTATGGAACTAAGAAAGTATAAAGACTCCACAAGTACAGAGGGGTTCATAAAAGGTAGGGTTAAGACTTATCCGAAGTATGGATATGACTTCGCCTTCAAGGTCGGAGATAAAGAGTATGGCTATAAGAAAGATGGAGACGAAGAAATACTATCCATCGACTTGGATGCCAACGGAGAGGGTGAAAACTTCTTCGACTCTGAAGTTCAGGAACAGCTAAGTAAAATCTTTAAATAGTAAGATATGAAATTCAAGAAGACAGGCAGAGTACAAGACTCTGCAATCGGTGCAGCTAAGCAGCTGCTAAAGATGCTACTAAAGCCGCTGATAAAGTAGCAATCCAGCAATGGAACTAAGGAAATACAAGATACAGGATGCCGCGCCTGAAGACCTTTTGAGGAAGTGGAAGCTTCTGATGAAGGAACTTCAAGGCGGCACATCCGAAGAATCTCTTGACACTGAGATGCAGCAGGTTGCAGAAGAACTCCAGCGTCAAGGGTATGAAGTCGTATTGAAAGGAAACGACATGCAGTTACAACCACTATGAACATAAAGAAGATATTGGATGCTATTCCAGAAGGGTACGCTCTCAAGAAGGTAAACCAAAATAAATATGAGGTCCTGAAAGAGGGCGCTCCTGTTTATACACTGGAAAAGAAGCAATCAAACTGGACTTGTGATTGTCCTGGGTTTAAGCATCGCAAGAAGTGTAAGCACATTGCGATGCTGGAAGATGAACTGCCAAAGCGCCATCCGAGAGCGAAGCTTGACGAGTTCGTTCCAGAGATAGAGTCGATAATGAACAAGTACGGAACTTGGGAAATAGTAGGCTCTTATCGTAGAGGAAAGAGCGACTTCAAAGATATAGACATTCTGGTAACCTGCGACCCAACAGAGTTCCGAAAGATAGAACATGACTTTGCACAAGACCCGAACTGGGAACTAACCATGTCGGGCAATGATATTCTACGTGGAAAGTACAAGGGATATCTGATGGATGTAAACCGCGTAAACGAAGAGGAGTACGCACCTCAACTGCTCTATCGCACAGGTTCCGTAGATTTAAACATCGCAATGCGAGGAAGAGCCAAGCAGATGGGCTACGGACTATCAGAAAGAGGATTATTCGACCGTACTACAAAGAATATAATCGCTCGGGACTCTGAGCAACAGATATTTAACGCCTTAAACATAGACTTCATTCCACCACAAGAGCGTGAGAAAGGAAGTTTTGAGAAGTATTTCAAATGAATCTTGGTAAAGTGTCAGACGCCATCAAAGTAGATAACTTTGATTTCATATCCAATTTGCTCCCCTTTAAGCCAGGGGATGTAGCGTTTATATTTGTAGCACGCCGTTATAAAGATAATCAGGATGCGCCGGACATTACAAATAAGTATATACGATATCTCAAAGCATACTGGGTAGAATCAGATGCACAACTGATTGGGCTAAAGCCGGAGATAGTAAAGTTGTGTGAGGAGAACAATGCACGAGCCTACATCACGGTAAATCTACGTAGGCAATCGACGATAGACAACTACGCTAACACACTTCTACAACAGAAGAAAGCACGGTCGCAGTACGGAGCAAAAGTCCGAGCATCTGGCAGGTCACTGAATTCTCCAAACAGACCAGTTGTGTTGATAGACATCGACGATGATAACAAAGATACACAGGAAAAGGTACTACAAATCCTCAAGGATAAAGGGTTCACAATCGACTACAAGTATCAGTCACCGTCAGGTGGCTTACACGTGATTGTACCAGATTACACCGCTAAAGATATTGATTGGGAAGAACACGGATTCGGTAAAGGAATCTACGCAATAGTGAACTCTGAAGTAGACAAGTTCGCGATATTGTACGCCAACCTGACAACCAACTTCAATTATCAACAATACGCCGAGAAGAGGAAAAGAGCCGGAGTTCCGACAAGGGATGAACGAATAGAGGATGAATTTATAACAGACGATTCTCTAACAGTTTACCACAGGACAAGAACGATGGAATTAATCGACCTCGTGGGTAAGGAACATAACTTTAAGGCAGGCGGTGGCGGTGGAAGCATGCTGGGAACAGGATTTTATGCAAATCTTGACGCAAGACACACATTTACCACACAAGCTTATGGTCCATTTGTTCTTAAAGCAAAGGTGAAATCCCTAAAAGGATTCATGTTTACCCACTGGGGCTCGTTTAAAGAGTCACATCTAAGCAAAGATAATAAAGGACGCAACACAAGACAATTTCATAGACAAGCAAGTCGCTTACTATGGATTGTCGAATCTCTTTACAAGAGTAAAATTCAAATACTCGAACACTGCTTCGGACGATGCCATCACAATAAAGAACAGACTCGGTAAGAATCTTTACAACAAGATAAATGGACTTGTTTATTACGGCAGGTCTGATGCACGGTCAACAGTAGTTTTCAATTACAAGACCAATCTGATATTCGAGGCAATCACAACCGACAACGGAGTAACGTGGCACGGTAAAAAGACTGAGGACTTGGCAGATTTCGTAAGGTTTGCAAAGATATCCCTCACAAAGGGAATGGTACAAAAGTACTTCGTTTCAGGACACCCATCAGTCAGAAATCAAACGAACTCAGGAAAACCTGTTTTAATAACAGGAACACCATCCTCCTGGAAAGACGTAAAAGCAGGCGATAAAGTCAGAGTTGTGGATACCACCTTAACAAGCAGTCCGAAGGTCAAATTATCGACAGTTTCGATTGTGAACACTGAGCTACAAGGGGATATAACAATAGATGCGGACAAGGTACAAACAAGAGGACTGTCAGCAAGAAAGGGTGGAACATTGGCAGTGACTGGAGATTTGGACATGGGGCCTGTTTCCACTTGGGACATCATTGTGATGACAAGAATAAAGTGTAAAGAGCTAACAGCAACACTTTCTTTGGACCAAGTGTATTTATTTGACCAGAAGATAAACACCAACAGTTACTATTGGAATAAGAACAAAGGGAAACCAGACCCGAAAGTAAGTTCTGTAAACCTGACTCTGAAAGTGGACGACTCAAGGAAAAAGAAGTTCGTGCAAAAGACAGAGACTGCAGGAAGAAATGCACCCAAGGGCATGACAAAGACAGAATGGATAAATAGTATTGTACAGAGCAAGGAGTTGAATCAGCGAATTGAAGATTACGTCGACATAACTCTACAAGAGTACTTCAACTGTCCAGTAAAACTAACGATACAATAATATGAATTTCAAGAAGTACAGCGATGCAGCCAGTAAGCTGAAAGAAGGCGACAAGGTCGAATTCGAATACACGCCCGGTAACATCAGGAAGGGCACAATTCTGGAAATAATTCCAGCAGGATTTGACGATGACAAACGTCGTCATGAAGTCAGCGCAAAGCTGGAACTTGAAGGTGGTGGCTCGTTCATCGACCGTTATCCACTATCACGTCTTACAAAGATTCAGGATGCAGAATCAAGAGAAGACTTGGAAGCAAGACTATCATTTTTAAAACACCAATCAGCGTCTGGAGATTTTAGTACTCCAGACACTCTATATCCTATATTTGAGGAGATAGAGGAAATAGAGAAGAAATTAAATGGCGATATCTAACACAGGTCGGGATGCGCTTGTGTTCCACTCGACGCGCACCTCTGAACTATCAGATATAATCCTCAAGGGACAATTTCGAGCAGGCTCCGGTGGTGGAGCCATGCTTGGTAAAGGCTTTTATGCAAACCTACATCTATTTCAGGCACAAAAGCATAACTATGGACCACTCATAGTAAAGGCTAAAGTCTACGGACTAAAGAAGTTCTTTATTTGGACGTGGGACTCTTACCAAGCAGTGCACGGAACTCCCGATGGAGTGGATGAAACAAACTTCCGTGAGAAGCAATGGATTGACTTCGGCGGTAAGGACGAACTTACTGCAAGAATCAAACAACAACTTCTAAGTACCGCACCAGATGCTCATATTTCTGTGTGGCAGTACATCGAACGGCTACCGGGGAAACCTCTTGGCCTTGTCTATGAGGGAAGATATGATGGTAAATCTCTTGTATGTTGGTATCCAAAGCAATGCGTAAGAGCAGAAGGTGTATCTCATGACGACGGTAAAACTTGGCAGGAGCCAGACCGTGAAACTCTCAGAGAGGAACTGAATAGCAAAGGACAGGGACCCAGTGGTAAAGGTGCACCTCAAGGTGCAACAAGCCAACATGTGTCTGAGACACTACGCTCCGACCAAAGAGCACTTGACCTTAAAGCAAGGTATGAGGGACGCACTGACGCTCAAAAGATAAAGGCAATTCAGTCTCACGTGTCGAGGATTGCTAACCATGCTAAGAAGCTTCAACGTATTGAAGCACTGAAAGAAGCATTCCCTGAACTCGACTGGAACTCATCAGAACTTTCAGGAATTGCAGACTCCCACAAAGGTCTAAATCTAAAGAAATATAAAGTACAAGACGTGTCGTCAGCTGAACTCAAGAAACAAGTACTCGCACTGGGGCTCGACCCAGAAGGTAAATCTGTAAAGGAATTGCAGATGATATTGGCTATGGACCAATTCGCTAAGGAGAATCCGGGTAAGGAATTTCCAGACCAGTTCGACCCTATGCTCGCTAAGGAGATAAAGGCAGACAAGGATTGGATTAACAAGAACTTCAAGAATACCGACTGGCTTATACAGAGGAAAGCAAACGGTATGAGGTCACTGCTTCAAATATCAGTAGGTGGTACGGTAACGATGACGTCAAGAGCGAAGTCAGTGAAGACTAACATGTTTACACCCCATCAGGAAAACGTGCTTGGCTTCTATGACCTCAAGTCTCCATTCACTGGCAAGACAGTTCTCGATGGTGAATTAATCTCTGCAAAGGCTAAGATTGACACAGGTTCGACGGTAACAACCTCAACACTACAAGCAACTGTGGCTCTTGTGCACATGAATACTCCACAATCTCTTGAAATACAGAGGAAAGAGGGTTCATTAAGATACACAGCATTCGACATTCTGTTCTACGATGGTAAAGATGTTCAAGACTTACCATTCGACGAGCGTGAGGAGCTCCTCAACTCGGCAGTAAAGATGCTGAGGGATGAAAACACAGACCTACCAATAGAAGTGATAGAATCCATACGGGACTACACTGATGCCTACGATGTGTTCGAACAATTCATAGAACGAGGTGAAGAGGGAATCATTCTTAGGAACCGTAAGGCTAAATACCAGCAAGGTAAGAGAACTTCTGATATCACTAAGCTAAAGGGCACAACTACCATAGACCTATTCATTTCAGGATTTACTCCGGCAACAGAGGGAAGAGGAAACGAAGGACTAATCGGTGGGTTCGAGCTATCAGCCTATGTGGATGGCAAGTCACGAGTAATCTGTGCGGTGTCGAACATCACAGATGAAACACGCCGTAAGGCAACTCAAGTCCTTAACGATAAAACAATTACACTCGACCCTCACTATGAAGGTAAAGTGGTTCAGGTTGTAGGACAAGAGTTCACCAAGAATGGCAAGTTGGTTCACGCTCGCATTGACGAGTGGCGTCCTGACAAGTCAAAGGAAGAATGTAAGTTAACTGAAAAAGAGATACAAGGAAAAGAATGGTAGAAACAAATATCTGCCCCTCCTGTGGCGAGCCCATGGAGTTCATGGAAGGGTGTGCAATCTGTTTAAACTGTGGGCATACACATTGTAATCTATAGCAACCATGGACTTTAAAGGATTCAGGAAGAAACAAGAGGGTGGTCAGGCAAAGGAGCTACAAAAGCCAGTAACCACGAAGCAGGCACTCGAAGCCTTGCAAGAGTATGACGTCATATACGTTGTTTCTGACGAGATGAAACAACTCGGAGAGTTTCTGTCGAAGAATGGCATCGATGTAGAAATACCAGCCATGACGAACACGGGAGCATTCGAGGTGCGGAAGACACAGTAACTTTCGTATATTAAGAGGATAAAACACCAAAACACTTTAAATCAAGCGCAATGAAAAAGCTTTTAGCAATCATGCTGCTCTTTGTAGCAGTTGCGTTTACTTCGTGCGGAACGCCTGAGCCGACGTACGACCTGAACGCAAAAGGAACGGTCGAAGTCGGAGGACTTACACTCGACCTGAACATCAACTTTACCTCGGAAAAGGGGAACACATTCGAAGATGTAATCGGCAAGTGGGCCGCAGAGAACAACCTTCAACTCGCCGCGCCGGTCACCCGTTCGGGACCCACGGACACCTATGAAGGGTTCGAAGACCTTGTTAATAGTTATATCACACGCCTACAGCCTATCGATGCAGAAACTACCCGCGCCAACACTCCGGTCTATTATGACGTAACAATTACCGGATGGGTCAAGTGGTATGTTACAATAATCGTGAACCAGCATTTCACGAACAAGCCGGCACCCGAGCCCGAGAATAGTTCGCCTGACGAGGTGTAAATACGTTGATACTTCATATCGAAGAGCACCCTTGATTCAAGAGTGCTCTTCTTGTTTATAGGTGTTCGTATAGTAAATAAACTAAAGAACATAATACAATGGCAACTAAAGAAGTAAATCCTCGCTCATTAGCAGGTCTCACAATACCAGAACTCAAGGTAAGACTTGAAGCTGCTCTCGAAGCACAAGCAATTGTATCCGAGGGTATGAACACAATCGACCCAGCCCTACCTCACTCTCGTAGGCAGTTCACTCCACAGTACAGAAAGTGGCAGGAAGCGTATTCAGAAGTACGTCGGCTTGAGAACAGAATTGAAACTCTGGCTATGGATGTACCGGGAATAACACGAGTAGTAAGAAAGATTGTACCGGCATCTAAGACACTTACAACCGCTGTTAAAGGATGGCACGACCACACTGATGGTAGCACAATTCAGACCAATGCGGGTGGTGACGTAAGTGTATCCTTGATAGGGCACTCGGCCACATCAAAGTACACCGAGGTACTGATTGCTTTGAAAGAAGCAGGATACATTATCAAAAGCACGGAATCTCCGAAAGGCGACCGTCTCACTGGAGTAAGAGCATACATCTTAATAACAAAATAATGGACTTACACAAGTACACAAAGCGCAGGATAGAGGACAAAGAATCTGCTCTCAGGTCACTGCTTAAGAACGAATACAATTCGTTCAACAACGGAGCAATCACTCTGGAAAAGTTCCGCAAGAGAACACGAGACATCGTGAATATGGCAGTGCAGGAGTGGGCACCCGGTCTTGCAGTGGTATCTGCATTCATGGGAGTAGCAATCGGAGAACATGACGGCGATACTCTGGCATTCATCGAGATACCAGAGGTGATGACAGTGAACAACATCAACGATGTCTCCATAGAGATTAAAGGCGGTGACTGGGGTGAAAAGTACCCTGAACTCCGAAAAGGTCTCGCTGAGTTCGACGGACAGTAAACACAAACGTATATTATTCAGATAGTAAAGGTGCTCTTAACATCGAGCACCTTTTCCACGTATTATAAGACAAACTTCTACAGAGTTTAAATCAATTAATATTTATGGAATTGACCCGTTCACAGAAGTTCATCCAAGAGAACAAATATGTCTTGGACGCTGGCAGAGATTTCTTTAATCCTGACACCGAGTTGATGGATAAATACCTCTTTCACAAGAGGGACCTCAAGATTCTTCTTATCTTTCCATCCCCATCAGATGTAAAGGCGGTATCTTCGACCAAAGAGGCAATCAACGACTTCATCATCGAAAAGGTACCATATGCTTTCATCGACTTCGCTTACATGCCCAACCAAAAGGATGTAAAGCTGTACGATAAGCACAACATGCCTTATGCAATCGGCAACATTACACACCTCGACCCGTCACATTTCGATGTGGTGGGATTCTCAATCTCAGTTCTCTGTGAGATTGTAGCCGCTCCTCAGATGATATCCACCTTTAACAGGTGCGATAAACCAATTCCAATGACATGGTCAGAGCGTAAGGATATGCCGGTAGGTTCGGTACCTCACCTTACGGCTGGTGGTATAACTGCATCTTACTCAGACATAGCATTTGGATATCTGCCTGATGGACGACAAGCGTTCATTGATTGTGTTTATATGGGCAGTTGTGATGCACAGGAACCACAGTACCGTGCATTTAAGGATGCAAAGTTGTACAATGCAGGACTCACTACAAGTGAAGAACAACCAGCAAAGTTCAAGACAATCCAAGGAACCATCGACGAACTGTTCGCAATAATGCCAATGCTGTATCAACCACAGGCATATGAAGTGAAGTTCGACAAGGATATGAGGGTTATCTCAAACAAGAAGATAAATCCAAAGGCACAGGATTTCGTAGTGCCAAACTACCCACACTCCCTCGAACACGAGACTCTGGGTATCGGTAGAAAGATTATCAATGCAGACGGCGAACAGGCAGGTAAGTCTCAGACTCAGTTGTCAGAGGGATGTGCTGCAGCTGGTGCGTGTTCGTTCTGTGCGGAAGGCAACTTCTGCGGCGGATGGACAGAGAAGTCACGCGAGAAGATTCTCAAAGAGATACGAGAGTCAAAGAAGTACTCTGCTGCATGGAGATACTCTCCATATTCTTTCAACACCAACTATGTAACAGACTACAAGGGTCTACTATACGAGTTCATGCAGGTGTTCCCGAAAGTTACGTTTATCAATATGCGAATGGAAGAACTCGGACGTGACGTGGACGCCATCAAGATGATGAAACTAATCGGCTCCAACCGAATGTCCGCTCCGATGGAAGGAATATCCCCTCGCATCCAGAATGCACTACTAAACAAGTGTCTCTCAGACGAGGCCCGTGATGCGTTCCTTTACGACATGGTACACGCTAAGTTGTCGGAACTCAAGATGGGTATGATATTCACTTCCTACGAAGAGGACCAAGACTGGCAGTGGTTCGTGGACTATTTCCAGTCGTTTAAGGACAAGGCGGCCGAGGAAGGCGGCAAATTCAACTGTCGTGTGAAAGCGACTCCTCTCGTAAGCTACCCTCTAACCCCACTCGAATACGTAGAACGTAAGTCGGCAAGAAACTCTCTGAATGGAGTACACTGGCTGTCTGACGAGTGGTACAACAAGTTCAAAGAGGTGGGAATATCATTCAAAGTAAATGGATTTCGCCACTCAACATTTGTGGAACAGTCCCTTGTAGACCTCGGGCGCTCCGCAACCGAGTGGATGTACAAGTATATCATAGAGCCGGGTATTCCAGTGTACTCTCTCCGTTCGGTTGCCAACGCTCCGGGTGCAATTGATGCACTGAAAGCGATGATAAATCCCGACACGTTCTTTGAGGCACGTGACCCGGATAACTATATCTCCATATGCCACCGCATTCACATCGAGCTAATCGGCTCGTATATCCCACGTGGACGTAGACTTTACCGTGCATTGAAAGCAGGTGATGTGTTTACAAACGAGCCGGATATCAGGTGTCTGAAAACAATCGAAGGTGTACCTACAAAGTGTTTTGCCAACTGCATCAAGGACGAACCACTTAAGGTGTATAATGATGTAGAAAAGACACCACAAGGACTCAAAGGAGACTACGAAGAACTCTACGGTTGTGTTCGTTGTAAGACACCACAGGAAAAGAAGATGCGATTGGCGCGACCAGTTCCTCAGACGAAGAACTCCGACGATATACGTGCAGTAAAGCAGATACCAAAGCTGCAGAAAGTAAGGTTTATAATTGAGCGTAAACCTGAGTACGACCTGTTATCTCCGAACAACACGGCATACACGTTCCTCGCCAAATACTTACAGTTGTCGGAAGACCTGCTCGATATGTACCACTCAGTTGAGGGGCACAATATGTATTGGCAGATAGAGCCAAACATCGCCTATGTAACAGCAGGATATCAGATAATCGATACGTTCTGGACTGACTATAAAGCATTCGGTCTCATACAAGAGCTGACGCCAAAGGTAAACGAGATAGTCAAAACGACTCGTGTTGCCCGTGTAATGGACGTCCTGCTTGACGAGAAGATAAAGGTAGATGACCTGAACCTATTCAGGTTTGAAACAAAGCTACCACAAGAACTCTTCGCTGCATCGGTTCTGGATTACAATCAGGAGATACAGGTAATGGGATTCCAAGCACTCGAAACAGTAGTGGACAAGAACCTCACGACTCCTGTATTCAAAACTAATTCCGGTAAACTGGTAGGATATTTCACTCTGCCGTGCCGGTACTCTCCCTCGAACTACCTTAAGTCTCTACTGGGTGCAAAGAGGGTATCACAACAAGTGATAAACGACGAAATACGAGTGTCGTGCGTAGGCACATACCGCGTATCTAAAACTGTATGTAAACCATGCGGTAAGGAAAATGTACTCACAAATGTAATCACGAACCAGCCGACCAAGTACGGCCGTGACTGTCTTATCAAGGTGAAGCTACTAAACGAATTTAAGAAGTAAAGAGATGCCACTAACGTTTCCCATAACGATTGTAAACGGAGAGGACGAGGTTGTGATAGGTCTAAACAAGAGGGAGTACGGATTGTACACCCTCTTGAAGACCAACTATCCAAATGTAGTACTGAATGAGGAAATAAAGAGAAACCTCGAAATGTCTACAACTCTTCTCCGTGTAACAAAGAAGTCGCTACAAGAGAAACTCGAATCCTATGCATTGATAGAGAACCTGTATAATACAGGCTACACTATCAGGTATTTATCAGACCAAACCTATAAATAAGCCAAGGAACAGTGGCACAAATCTTCTCAAGGCTTAGAAAGCTAAATAAGGACAAGGCAATGCTGAGTATCTCCCACAACTGGGAGATACTTTTGCGTCTTACAGAGCTTAACCCTTGTGTACCCTTGTCATTTTCCAAGTACAGCGATAACAAGTTTGGATTTACCTACCGATTGTACGAAGAACTCAACGACCTGAAGTTTGAGATGCATAGAAGCATCTTCAACAACCAAAGGGACACCCGCCAAGATTCACTTGGACTTATAGGATTCTCAGGACTTGACCTAAAGGACAAGAGGATAATCTTGACAGAGGGAGTTTCGGACTACATTTCAGCTAAACTTTGGTTTCCAAAGAATAATGTACTGGGCCTTACGAATCTTGGGGGAACTCAGCTTGCTCGCACCATCCTAATCTCTATCGGCGAAGAGTTCTTGCTAATAGGCGACAATGATGCACAGGCAGAGACCAACACGGGTCTAACAAACGTATTAAAACTCAGTAAATTCTTAGATTCACACAATCTCAAAAACACTATTGCGCTGCCAGACACTGGGTTTAACGACCTGACTGACCAGTTTATATTTATGGTTAAGCAACAAATATTTACAGAACAGACAGAATCATGAGCACACCACAGCACCAGACTATAGCAACACTTTTCCGCCCGATGATATTCAAAGATGTAATCGGACAAGACCACGCAGTATCGGCATTGAAGAAGATATCCAAGGCTGATGGCATTGTGTGTTCTTCGATCTTCCTTAAAGGCTCCCACGGTTCGGGCAAGACAACCCTGTCCAGAATCTTTGCGAAAGCAATGAACTGCGAGAACTTCAAGAAAACAGGAGAGGTTTGCAATGAGTGTGCAGGTTGCAAAGAGGTTGAATCTAAGACATCACAACTGTACCACGAGTTCGACACCTCAGTAGTGGGTAATGTGGAGAACATGAAAGCAATCATCGAGAGATTGCAAGTCATACCGCAGGGTAGAAGAGTAGTGGTATTCGACGAGATTCACCAAGCGTCCAAAGCGGCGTTGACCTCATTGTTAAAGCCACTCGAAGAAGGTCTGCCGGGTACAGTAATAGTGTTCGCATCCACAGATGACATCCTGCCAACCATCAAGTCAAGGTCACTCTGTATTGACATAAACTTGATTCCTCTCGAACTGATTAAGCAGAGAGTCAAGGAAGTAGCCACCGCCCGTGGAACACAAATCACAGACGAGCAATTGACTACCCTCGCTATGAAAGCTAACGGTCACATGAGGGATGCCCTGTCCGTACTGCAACTGTTCGAACTCACAGGAGAGGAAGCGCTTTCCACCTCTTACACACTGATAAAGACGTTCATCATAGCGTCTTTCTCAAAAGACCAAAAGTACGACGCTCAGAAGTATATTCCTGAGATACTGAAGTACAACATCGTCGACATACGGAACTCTATTAAAACGTTTATACGTTCACTCTATATCTCAGAACAGGATACACCAGAGAATAAATTATTAAAGGTAGGAGCTGCCAATTCTATCTTTGAATTCTTCTACAAACCAGTCGCACAACAAGCTCTACAAGACGAGGTGGGAGTGGAGATTCTATTAAGGGATTTTCTTAACAAGCGATTGAGCAAATGACACAGGAACTTGATGACACATTAATATCAACGGCTGCAGAGCCACCCAAGCCAGAGCAGGTCTACAAATATAAGATAGACCAAGAAGCTTTGACTCAGTTCTTTCTCTCGTCGGAAGAACCAACTCCCTACCAAATTAAGGAGATAAACAAGTGCATCACCATCATAATGATAAAGTACTACAACAAGTACTACCGTCAGTTTGAAGAGTTGAAGCACGTCGGCCTACTCGCAGTTCTTGAGCGTAGAAAGCAGTATGACCCCACCTACAAAGCATATAGCTATATCTACACAATCCTAAGGAACGAGATAGGAAACAAGATAAATAAGTACAATAAAGAGGGGTTCCTTGAAGATATCCTTAATTACAAGGAAAAGGTTTACGAAACACATGAAGCGGAGTTACCACCTGAGGTAGCTAAGTATCGTGACCTTTTAACAGGGGAAACACCTTTCACACACAAACGTATTCCAAAGTCTGATGTACTCCCGTTGCTACTATTCTTACATAAGTTCGAATCTCGTAAAGCAACTGTCATTCCATCGTATTTAGAGAATGATCCAAAGGCATTGCAATGGGTATACAAAACACTTAAAGATTTCATAGAAAATGACGAAGAATTCGACAGAACAGACTCCGGAGACACCGGAAGTTATGGAGACGATGCCGGAGAGCACGACCCCGAAAGCGAGGCCTGAGCCCTCAGAGATGGAGAAGCAAACTCAGGCTCTCGCACAGAACCTGATTAAAGGAACAATCACACAGGAAGAGAAAGGAGTGGCGACAAAGATGTTGCAAACACTTCTGGCATCGACCCTCGTGAACGGAATTTCAAACATCCAAGGACTGTCAGGAATTCTGTCAGGCGTTACTGGCCAGATAGCACTCGAGTTTCAGGAGAGACTTATCGAGGAGATGGAAGCCGGTATGTCAGCCGAGACAGCCTGGGATTTCCTTGAGAAGATGCTGAACAAGCAGATACAGATTCTCGACCTGCAGAGGAAAGTGGTTCAGGGCAAGGAACTTTTCCCCGAGGCTAACATGAACGATGAGGAGAAAGCAATCGTGCGAATCCTGAACTCGTTCTCCTCGGACAAAGAGCGTAAGCAGTTTATGGAACTGATGCAGGCCGCCTGGGAAACAGTTAAGAACCCCAAATCAAACGCAATTGACGACTTCAAAGACGACAACGCGGCAGGCACGGGAGACGACCCCGACGAGTTTTAACAGCCACCATGAAACATGAATAGCAACCCACTGAAAGAGCTTGAGGTGGCCTTAGGTCTAAACAAAGACACTGAGGTCACCTTTCTCGATTTTCTTACAAAGCCCGAGTTTCTCAACATGGGCGAGGAAGTGTATGATTTCTGGAAAGAGGAAACAGACTTCCGAACAGAGGATGGAGAGATAGACTACCCCGAAGAACTTGTAATAACAGGTTCACTTGGTGGTGGTAAGTCTTTTGTCTCCTCACTGTACATGTGCTACAGATTGTATCTGATATTAAAGGAACCAGAACCACTAAGGGTGCTTGGGTTGTCACTCGGTTCCAATGTATCAATACTATACTTCTCAGTGTCCATGACAGCCGCTGAGAAGACAGGATTTCATTACCTCAAACAAGGCATTGACAGATGCGCATGGTTTAGAAACAACTGCCCAAGAAATACAAGACTTAAATCCTCAATAGAGTTTGAGAATGTACCATTCTCAATCGACTACGCATCAGCATCAGGACACGCGCTTGGTCAGAACGTCTGGGGATTCATTCTTGATGAAGCTAACTTCCGTGAGGGCGTAGGCTCAGGAACATCAGAACAGTACGACGAGGTATACACACTTTGCCAACAGCTAATGGACAGGCAGCTATCACGTTTCGAGTCCAATGGCAAGTTCTCTCCATTAGCGTGCTTTGTGTCCTCAGCATCTTTTCAATCAGCGTTCATAGAAAAGAGAATAGAACTTGCAAAGGACACTCCTAAGACAAGAGTAATCCGTGCAGTCACTTATAAAATACGCCAAGACAGATACAGCAAAGAGACCTTTGAGGTATTCACAGGATACGGTCAGATTGAGCCATGTATAATAAACAATTCTGCACAAAGGCTGGCAATCCTATCACATGCAGACTTGCCGGAAGAGAATTCAGAACACCTGTTCCAACACCCACCAGTAGACCTGTTAAAGTCATTCCAGTCTGACATACACCTCGCCATACAGAACCATTGCGGCGTATCCACGATGGTAAAGGGTACATTCTTCCGCAATGTAGAGTTGCTACAAAAGGCATACGCCAAATACTACGAAAGCAAGATATGGACCCCATTCAAGAACAGCATTATAACTGTATCTAACCAGGATGATAGCACCATTGAAGAGTGGTTCGACCTTGATTTGCTGGTAGACCCGGATAAGCCACATGCACTCTTCCTCGACCTCTCAGTACAAGGAGATAGCGGTGGACTCTCTATGGTCAGGTACGATGGGATAATCAACGGACAAAGGCACCACACTCACGTGTTTACTTTGGAGATAGTTCCCCCAGAATACCCCGCCATGACTCGCATCAAGAAGGTCACAGACTTCATACTGTGGCTGACACAATATGTGAATATAGCGGCATTCTCAAGTGACCAATATCAGTCTACTCAGGTACGACAGGACGTGTGTGCTGAAACAGGACTCGACGATATTAGAACTTCCCTCGACTCTTCGGATTTACCATTCATCCATTGGGTAAAAGGACTCATTGATGAAAGGTTTGATATGCTTTTTGTAGAGAAGACTGATACCGAGATAAAGGAAGCAGAACATGACCTAAAGAGACGACGAATAGTCAAACGTGAGAAATCTACGGATGACTTATTCCAATCTATAGTTGGAGCATACTTTTTATCCGACACAATCGTGGCGGCTCTGTTCGAAGATATGGAGCAACTAATTGAGGGTGGTCGCTTAAACATTGTAGGGGGTAAGGCAGTCTCTCAAGTGCTTAAGAAGTGCGGATATGATAAATGGTGACACCACGCTCAATATATTGAGTAAAGGAAGCCAATTCAAATTCTAATAAACTTCAAAAGCCATGGCAGACGAAAAAGTAATTTACACTGAAGAGCAGCTGCACGCCAACACGAAAGCGCAGCTAAAGGAAATCGCCGTAGGGCTCGGCATTCCTGAAGACCAAGTACCCGATTCGCTAACGAAAGCGGAAATCATAGCCCTGATTCTGCAACAGCAGACTACTCAGGAAACATCTGATGCAGGCACACCAGCAGACCCAGCTGATAACCCTGCCGGTGACGGAACTGAAACACCCGCAGACGGTATACAGACCGACCCTCAGGGAGATGGTACCGAAACCCCACCCGCAGATGGAACGGAGACTCCTGTCGACCTCGTAATCCCATCGAACATTGCTGAGATTCCGAACGAGCTGGTAGACAGCATGAACACCGGCCTGATGGACACCCCCGCTGACCAAGTCTTCTCCAATGCAGAAGAAACTTCGGACCTGGCAGAGATTCAGGACATCCAGCAAGACGAGCGCAACGCCCCGAACAACACCAAAGTACGCAAGTACGCAGGTATCCGTGCCACAGCTGAAGCACGCGAGCACAAGGGGCAGAAGAACTCCATCCGTGACCTGGCCACCATCCGCGCCGGCAAGACGGTAAAAGCAACAACTGGTTCGATTCGTGCAGAAGTCGCGAAGCGCACCAAGGGACTCAATTAATCCCTGAACTTTAGCTACTATCCTCTTGGGTGGGGATAGTAGCACTATTTATAAAGGAACTCTACATGACAACATTCGAAGGTATAAAGATGATGATGCTGAATGTCTTAGGACTTCCACCAGCAGCATCCATAAGGTCAGGTTCCGGCAGTAACTCGGACAACACAGCAGTAATTGACGATGACTTTACAAACTCTATCGTTGAAATTACAGCTGATGACGTGTGTATTGGAAACTCGCCTTTGTACCTAAAGTTTAAAGCGGATACACCCACAGGTATTCAGGAAGTAGGACAAGAGGTAATTGACGAGTTCAATTCCATTGTAAAATGGGCCTGTGTCGACCTCTTGAAGAAAGGGTTCTCGGTATATGAATCAAAGAAGATTGAGGTAAAGGTCAAAGGAAAGAAAGTATCGAAGCTGGTACTTTACCCCGTGCTTGGAAATCTCAAGTTCTACCTTACCAAGGAGAAAAAGGTAAAGGTCTTCAAAGATGAGGAGAAGACCAATATCAAGGACGTAATCATCTTTATCAACTACAACAAGGATTCGCTCCTTGAGATAGAGGATAAGAACGGGATAGGTGCCGATAAGGAACTAATATTCCAGATAACTCCAACCCCTGTTCAGCTTAACAACGTATCGACCGCTGCAACCGACCTGCTTATAGCAGAAAAGGCAATACAACGTTACCGCAAGGACATATCAAGAGTAGTAAGGTTCCTTACAGTAGATGTCGGCGTATCTCAGGGTGATAAACAGCAGGAAGTAGTTGATGCAATCTCTTCTGCAATCAACGCTAACTCTTTCTCCCTGACCCCATCCTCACAACTGAATGACCTTGATGATGCGATACCAGTAATACCAACCCGTCGTGGTTTTGGTAAGCCTGAACTGACAGAGCAAGTTCCAAACGCCAACATCACTGACATGGTGGACTTGGACTACTGGATGCAGAAGTACCTACTGGGTCTAAGGTTCCCTAAAACGTACACCGACTTCTCTCAGAACCTCGACCAGACTGCTGTGTCTATGATTCGTGGAGACATCAGGTACAGTCGCTTGATAGATAAAGCACGCACACTACTTCTCGACACCATAAATGACTACCTCTCCTCTAACGACAAGTTTGAGAACCATGAGGTAGCTGCTGAGTTGACCGAGTATCCAACTCCTGAGGATGAAGACGTAATTGCAGCACTCGAGTCATATACAGACTTCACGTCAAATGTGTACGACTTCATCATAACAAATTCGGAGAGCAAGGACGAAGCAAGTATCAAGCTACAACTTCTCGAAAGACTACTTGGTGGTTCATCTAACCTACCATCCATACAATCGTGGTTCGAAGACCTGAGGTCTGCAATTCTAAAGATGTTCAACGAGTCAACAGAACCTGGTGAAGCTGGGGACGGAGATTTCGAAGGTGGTGCAGATGATACCTCGGGTGGAGATTTCGAGTTTGACGAGGGTGAAGGTGCTGACGAAGGCGGCGGAGACTATACTACAGATGTAGAAGTACTTGAACCATCAGAGCCTGACGAAACATAATGGCAAATAACGCAACATGGAGAACACTACTACGTGAGAAGCAGTTCTTGCAGGTACAGCGCCGGGCTTCACGTCTCGGCGCTTCTGACCTTAAAGCTATTTATTACAGCAAGAACGAATTGCTTTTCAAGACACTGTCAGGTACAGACAAACGAACTGTTTGGACTCAACGTGTCATTCTCGATGATGTAACTCCTGATAAGGTAAGAGACCTGTCACATAATGAACTTGCCGCTCTCATAAGGCACAGTTCACTACATGTCTACTGCGATTGTCCTGCTTGGAAGTTCTGGGGATTCCAGTATATCGCATGGAAAAGGGGGTATGGGCTTGTTAAAGAAACTCGTAGACCAAGAGTCAGGAACCCGCGTCAGCAAGGTACGTCTTGCAAGCACATTTACAATGTTGCTCAGGTATTACCGCTTTTAGCGAACTTTCTCGCTAAAAAGTACAAAGACAACATTAAAGATAAACCATCTAACCAGCGCACCTCGAATCAGGCTGCAACGAATATTCAGCAGGGATTCTTCAAGAAGGACCCAGCGCTGTCTACTCGCATAAAACAACCTCAGCAAAACTCGACACAAAACCAGCCAAAGCCCGGCCAGTCTGTAAATGAGTCCGATTTAGAATTTGACGAGTAGTCAATATATTCTAATAAAGGACTAAGAATAGACAATGTTACAACTTAGCAAAATACAGACTATTTACCAAGGCCAGTTCAGGGTTGCAGACTCGGTTCAAGACCAACTCACGGGAGTAACAATTCCCGTGATTCAAGGTCAGACGTCGATTGTAGACCATGTATCCAAGAACGGATACCGCTACAAAAGAGGTTTCTGGGACAAAGTTCTCAACACACCAGCTGCAAAGGAACTCATAAACATGCGCGATTCACTCGGTGCCATTGAGCATCCGGATGATGACGACGAGTACATGAGGACACCCTATGAAAAGGCTGCAACGATAGTGCTCAAAGCATGGGTGGATGAAGGCGGAAACCCATGGGCGCATCTTGGTCTGTTAAACAATCCTCACGGCAATGCAATTAAGGCGCTTGTCGATGTAGGACACATGCCACGAGTATCGACTCGAGGACTTGGAAACTCCCAAGTGGATACAGTTTCTGAGTTTATCGACCCAGATAACTATATGTTCCTTACATGGGACATAGTTCGCAACCCTAACTTCACAGGTTGTAAGATGGACAAGGTTACGGACTCATTGATGAAAACACCTGTTTTCCATGAGTTAGTACAGAAGTACGAATTACGGGACTCTGTAGACGAACACTACCCTCGCCAAAAGTTACTTGCGGACATCGAGCGAAGCATCGCTCACACAGTTAACTTATTCAATCAACTAAAGAATCAGTAAAATGAATCCAGCTGAAAAGGGTAGTGCTCTGCAGCCAGCAATGAGGCGATTCAGTGACTCGCTCGGCTATGCCGCTCGTCACAAACACGCCAAAGATTACATGCAAGCATCCGATGCGGACCCGAAACTCGCATCGTTTCAAGATAAGGCGATTCAGGCAGGTATCCTGACGAACTACGCCAAAGTGATGGACTCCGACCTCGGACAGAAGGTGTCTATGTCGAAAGATTACGGCCCCTATGTAATGGAAGTGTGGCCCATCGTTACCGCGTGGTATCCTGAATTTCCGCTGAAAGACCTCCTTTCGGTCCAGGACATGGACAAACCGCTCGCGTATCTCTTCTTCTCACGTCTTCTGACCGGTACCGACAAGGCTCCGACGCAGGCAGGCGAGGTTGTAGAGACTGCAACCGGTCCTCGCACCATCAAGGGTAGCTACCCCACCGGGGAAATCTACGGCGAAACCATTCCGGCAGACCAGGCCGAGTTCGATTCGGGTTCGGTTATCGCGCTTCTCAACTACCACCCGCTGAACCTGACCGGTGACTACATGTCGCGCATCAAGTTCACGGTAACAGGTGGTGCTCTCGACGGCAAGACTTTCAAAGCCCTCTCTGTCCTGAACAACGAAATCGTTTTCGCCGACACGACTGACCCGACCAACGATGCTGGCCACCGCCTGAACATTAACACGGGTCTTTTGACCATCGCAGGTCTGGCATCGGTAGACTTCACTCAGGTGGCAGTCAACTACGTCTGGAACCTCGACTACGCGAACGAAAGCAACATCCCTGCCGTAAAGGAAGACATAGAAGTCGTTCCAATGGAAGCACAGCCACGCGCTCTGTCGTTCCGCTGGACGGTATTCGCCGAGTACCTGAAGAACTCACAGTGGGGAGTCGACATGCGTACGGACAACACCAAGCGCATCCTCAACCTGCTGTACCACTACCAGGTACGTTACATCCTCGACCGTATGTACGACGAGGCCGAAGGCGGAGAAGTAACCATCAACATCACAGGTGCTGCAACCATGAACTCGGACGTTCGTTCCGCGCTCGTTATGGAGCAGCTCAACGCTCAGTCGACCCAAATCGAGCTGAATACCGGCCGCATGGAAGGCAACCGTCTGGTTGTCGGTGGAAACTTCAAGAACTTCCTCGAATCGCTTCCGTCGACTCTGTTCACCCCGGCCGCAACCGACGCTGCAGGTTACTCTGCGCCACGCGAAATCGGTACATGGGGCAAGTATAAGGTGTTCTACGACCCGACTCTGGCTGCTGACGCAGGCTGGATGACCTACAAGGGTGATGCCTGGTACGACGCCGCCGCTTACCTCGGTATGTACATGCCGATGGTAGCAACCGAAGCTGTTGCCCTCGCGGTAACTGTTCGCCAGTCGTTCGTCGACATGTGGGCGTTCAAGTTCCACAAACCGAAAGCGGTTATCCGCCTGAAGTTTGCCGCTGTGTAACCATAACAGCCAAGAGCATAGACAGAGAGCACCTCACACCGAGGTGCTCTCTTCGTATTATACATAAACAAGAAAGTAATATGACACCAGTAGAGAAACAGCAAGTAATTGCAATAGTAAGGAATGCGGTAGCGTCTGCTATTTCTACAGAGTTTCCGGAAGAAAAATTTCAAATTAATACTAATACAGGTTGTGGAAGAGGTAGAAACTAACCTCAACGAACTTGATAAGACTAAAAGAGCAGACGGTCAACGATGAACAACTATGAGAAGACAATTGCAGAGGAAGCATTCTGCGTTGTGTGTCCAGACCACTTGTGGACGAAGGGGTATGGAGTAATAAACGAATCACTGCAAATGGTATGTACAAACCAGAAGAACTGTCCGAAGCTACAAAAGTATACAAACGCATTAGAAAAGATTATAATGAACCTATCAAAGTACAAACATACTCCTGAAAACATAGAGGAGTTAGCTGATAATGAAGTATTCGTGTTCGGCAGTAATCTAAACGGACACCATGCGGGTGGTGCAGCACGAGTGGCACATCAGAAGTTCGGCGCTGAATGGGGAGTAGGTGAAGGACTTACTGGACAGTGTTACGCATTCCCGACACTCGATGAGAACATGTAGAAAGTATCGCAGGATGCATTCGTGGAATCTATGTTCACATTCAGACAGTGTGCAAGGGACAACAAGGACAAAGTGTTCTTCTTTACCAAGGTGGGTTGTGGCATAGCCGGATTCACGGCCGAGGAAGTAGCAGAAATAGTAGACTCGGTAGATTTACAAGATGAGCCGAATGTGATACTACCTGTAGAGTTTTCACGGTAGGAAGCGAGCAACACGATAAGGATATCCCTGAGCTTAACAGTTCAGGGATATATTCTTTAAAAGTAGAGCACTTCATATGACATTCTTAGAACAGATATTTAACGAGTACCCAGTTCCGGTAGAAACTTCTATCTGGGGTGGAGACCAAGTGACAACATTCCCACTCGCCGATGCGGAGCAACTAATCACAACTTGTCTGCAAGAACTAAAGTCTGACTTGTACATTGCAGACCAAGTGTATGGCAGTTCTATGTCAGTTCCCATGCCAGAGGACACAATTACGGTATCTTCTGCACGTTTAAATTACGCTATTCCCGGAAACACTTTGGTAAAGGTGTGGTATGATAAGGGTAGGAATGTAGCTAAACTGTTCTACTTCCCAGCAACAATAACATTCCGCAGATATCTGAGGAGAACTGACCTTGAGGACGGAACTCTTGTCGGAGATATGCTGATATACTTTAAAACATATCTGCTGTGGAAGATGGGAGACAAAGAGTTGCAGATATTAAACTCCATTACCCTCGACACTGACAACGGCACGTTTAATCTTGCAGAGTTGCAAAGGTTTGTAACTGAGAAGAAAGCCAAGTATGAGGAGATGAAGCCTGAGATATTGATGTACGCTACAGTAATGTAAACAAAGATATGGCAGCCAAAGCACCACGACCCACAAAGTCGATAAACAAATCCTATACCACTTCTAAGAAGATATCAAAATCTCTTACGAAGACAAATCTCAAGAAGAGTGGACGGAAGGTTACGACAGCAAAATAGGTTCCAAGTAGGACTTGCTGATATTAAAATATCGCGCCACCACTTGCGCAAAGAGGTTATACTCATCTTGACTGAGACAGAGTATGACCAATACCAGGATTCAACAAATACTGAAATTGCCCGTGTAAAGAAGTGGGCAATTGTGGAGAAGAATCCTGATATGAACTTTGTACAAGAACTTGGAGACACTTTGTTGGAAGACACAGAGCAGCTGCCTTGGCTTGTAACACTCACAATGACAAACATGCCACGCCACTTGAATCACGATGATTCAATTATCATAGACGGCATGAAGTATACAGTGTCGTTTGTAAAGCCATCTAATCGATTCCTACAAGGCGTGTTTTACGCACTTGTGTATCCTGAAAGGAATGTTGTAGAGGATAACCTACTAATATACTCAGTTCAGATAAGGAAAGGGCTACAAGTATTCAAAACATTTCAGGAGTGTTTTGACACACTCGGTGAGACCACAGTAACACTTGATATAGTTTACGGCGGGTACCCCAAGTATCTCAAGATAGACAGTGAATATTACAACTTCACCTCATTCTTTCAGTACAATGTAAAGAGTGGACGAGAGGTGAAGTTAGCAATTCTCGACAGTAAGAAACGAATAGCAGAAGTGCTGGTAAAATGATATACGAATACGAAAAAGACTTGTTGCAGTACTTCCGGAGAGCCATTCCTGAATTAAAGAAGGCAACTTACGGTACGGGTGACGAGATAATGCGAATGCTGGATAAGAGAGTAACCTATCCATCCATTTACTTTATGCGCCAACCTACGCAATGGGACCTCGTTAAGAGATACAGAGTTCCTGCTGACCTAATAAGTCCGACCACAGACGTCAGTTTCTTTCCTGTGGAGCAGACGTACACTGCGTTCTTACTGCTCGAAAAGCAAGGCGAAGCACTTCAAGCTGCAACCATCCTAAGATACCACTTCGCTGATAACCCAAGCCTTGAAATCAACTGGCCCACAGCTAACCATATCCTGTCTGTACAGCTACGATTTCTATATATTGAATTAGATGACATTAGGGCGAATAACCATGAAGCAGGAGCACTTCGAGCAGTGAAAGTAACATGGCGTTCAAACCTTTTCCTGACTAATGACATCCACTTCAAGCCAATCAAGGAAGTAAGACTCGTGGTTAAGGCTAAGGATAAAACAACAGAGGAAAAATTAACCGTTAAAACTGAATAAACAATGGCTCAGGATTTAGTAACTGTCGAATTCGTTGACATGACAAATTACATCCAGACAAGTCCAACTACGGACGTAATGGGTATTGTTATGCCATACCAGTGGGGCCCTGTAGACACAAGAGCTGTTTACAGCTCTTCGTCGTTCCGTGCAGCGTTCCCGGAACCCTCGATACAAGACGGGCTGGACGTTGACAGTCTACGCCCATGGACCAACGCAAATAACGCATTCGCTAAGGGAATCGGGTATGTGGAGATTGTAAACCCATCTACCGGTAAGACCTACCAATCGTGGAACATAGCGAATGATGGTGCCACTACTGAAATGAACTCCGCTAAGAAGTTCGCAGATGCAGCTGGTGCATTCACGCTTTCTCTACGGTATCCGGGACGCATACCAGCGAACCTTTACAGTGGAGCACTCTCGATAGAGATAGAGAGAAATGTAGACAACTCTGGCAATGAGTTGCTAACCATTCTTCTTCGCTCTACACAGGTTGTGTCGGGAACTCCTCGCACAACCACTCTCGAAACTCACGAGGTATCCCTCGACCAGTCGCTACTTATCGACGGCTCGGTAATGTACATCGAAAGTGTACTGAAAGCCAAGTCGAAAGTACTTGACGCAAAGGTAACCAACCAGACGTTGAGAGATGCATTCTCTGTAGACCCAATAGAGATTGAATTGCAGGAGTGGGAGATGGGAGAAATCACAGCAAACATCACGGATGCCTACACCAAGTATCTGAACAGCTACCGCACGTCGGAAGCCACGATGCTTGTTGCTCCATATTTCAACATCAACTTCACCACAACACTATCCCAACTTGCCAAACAAAGGCAAGACTGCATCGCAGTAGTGGGAATGTCGGAGACAGGTGATTTCGACAAAGACACAATCATGACGGCATTTAACCTTGTTCCTCAGGAAATGTTTACCACTTTCTGGGCAGCACGTGAGGTCGTAAGAACTGCCGGAGTGGATGTTGCAATCGACGCAACATCGGGTGTCTGCGGAAGGGAAGCAGCTGTAGCAAGTGCAGTTTATCTTAACCAGCTTGCATCGGCTGAAGCCTACGGAGCATACAGCGGAGTACTTCTGGAGTCTCTCGACTTCGACACAGTACTCGACCTGCACAAGATGGGTATAAACTCCATCTACACGGACATCGCAGGACCTCAGATGTTCGGAATAAGGACGACCTACTCAAGAGCCACGTCTTACTGGGCAAAGTTGAACGTGGTGAGAATCACGGCATCAATTCTAAAGACGGTAAAACGCTCACTGTTCGGTGTGATTCACACTCCAACGGCATCCAACCCTACCCTCAGGGCGGTTTATGAAACTAACCTGAATACAGTGGTACAGTCGTACATGCCGAACAACCTGAAAGAAGCATCATATGCTGATGCAGGTGCCGAACTCAACAACGATGCGGACACCAGAGGCGGAGAGATATTCTTCGTGGAACTGGTGCTCTACTTCACGAAACTCGTTGAGGAAGTAAGAGTCAAGGTCATTGCAACAGACAGTTCAGTAACCGCAGAATTCTAATAGATATGAGTCTCAAACAGCAAACATTTGCAGGTATTATAACCCAGCCGTTGAACCTCCACAATTTCCTTGTGGAGATACCGGGGTTCGACTTTGGCTTGATTGTACAATCAACGTCTCTACCTGCAGAGACCCAGCGGGAACAGGTTCTTAGCTGGCAGGGTGAAGAAATACACTATCCAACGCTTCCTCAGTCAGCAGGAGTATGGAACTTTACAGTGCCAGAGAACGACGATGGTAAGGTACACGCTGCTTACCTCAAGCTGAGGAAGAAGCAGCACAACCAGCTTACAGGTCGTGTAGGAAACCCATTGTGGTTCGATGTACAAATCTACTCAAGAGACCTGCATGACAATAACGTTCTTGCATGTATCTTGCACGGATGCTGGTGGAGAGTAAGGGCTGAGGTTCAGCTGAACACAGCAGACCCCACCCAGAATTGGCAGTGGACTTACCAACTCCAGTACCACTGGCTCGAGGACAAGACTCTCGGCAATACTGGAACTCCTATCCGTTGGGGTGAAGGTGCATCGACTGCAGAAGAGGACGTATAAAGGGTTTAATGGAACAAAATGAGTATAAAGCAAACTACGTTTTATGCGGCCAACTTAACATTGCCGCCACTGGCTCAAGCTAACTTTATAGTTTATATTCCGCGTATCTACAACTCACCCATAGTAGTTGAATCAGCCACCTTACCGTCGGAAACGTTCAGTGAGGTGGTTGTTTATAATAGGGGAACAGCTGTATCTATGCCGGGTAAGCCAGAAGGTCCACACACTTGGACGTGCACACTATACGATAATATAGTGGGCTCTTCTGCTATACAAGCTAACTTGTTACAGGCACATCAGTTGGTACCAAAGTATCCATCGCTTGCTGAGATAGCAGCTGCAATAGCAACAGGTGGTTCAGTGGGTAAGAGCCCATGGTCTCCAATTGACATCCTCGTGTTCCCATTAGCTGGATTCCTTGATATCCCAATACCAAACGGAGTGATAGGTAAGAAGTTGACAGGAGCGTGGCTACAAAAGATAGACCCGATTTCATTTAACACCGGCTCAGTGGAAGCAGTGAAGTTGCAATTAACATTTAAGTTCACAAGTGCAAAATCGACGAACAGCAACCTGTTTATGGGAGCAACCGCTCTTGCTGCGATTTACAGCACAATAATGTCAAATGTGTAATGTCTGGAATAGGAGACCTGATAAAGGGTTTAGTAACTACAAAAGACCCAGGAGCAACATGGCACTCGTCGAGGGACGAGCTAACAGCTATGTTCAAGGAATCCTTGCCACACATATCCTCAGACTTCTTATTCCTGATTGATGTTGGAGATAAGGACTTGATTCCAAGGGGATACGTGAGTAATGAAAGGAACGGAATCCACATCACTAATGTAGCGATTCCCGACATGGGTATGAAGTTTGAACCTAATCAAAACCTACTTGGGTACACAATGCCTGTAGTAAGTACAGGTCAACTTCAAATACAATTCATCGTTAAGAACACACTGCTGTTTGGGCTTGTAGAAGATTACTACAAGGCTCAGTTCTCCTCAAAAGGAACACTGTCTCTCGACTATCTCAAGATGATGCCAACTTGTTCATTAGGGTTGATTGGCGAGGAAGACAGATACTGGGAGTTTCTACGACTAAGACGATGCAGGTTCTCATTTCCGACGTCTGCATTCTCAGTAGATGGAAAGACACCATCGACGTGGCAGGTAACTGTGACATTCGATGCGTTCAAGCAAATATTCAGACTAATATGAAAATATACCTACCATCCAACGGTAAGCTGAAGTTCAATTCAGTGCAGATGAACGCCCCCTCAATAGGGGCTCTGCGCATTATACCGAACCTCTCTCAGATAGAGCACTACGCCAAGAATGAGTTTCTAAGAACTCTACTGGAGAAGCCAGAACAACTGGAAGAACTCACAATATGTGACCGCGACTACCTCTTCCTGCTTGCAGTGGGAGGTATAAACCTCAACAAGATATCAGGCTCTTACAACTGTAAGTGTGGAAAGAAGGTATCGTTTGACTTCAATCTCGACACTGCGATAGCCACGTTCCTTGAAAAGGACGACAGACTAAAGATACAGAAGCAAATCAACAAGAATAAGTATACGTTCCAGACTCTCCTTGTAAAGGATGAAACAGTAGCTACTGAATACGCCCTCGAGGACGAGAAGAACTATGAAGAGAGATTCGAGTTCGCTAAAGTGATACTGACATTGGGGCAGAAGCTGGATGACAAAGGGATGGAGTGGTTACAGAAGCAGGACATGTCTATTTACTATGCTGCTAAATTCTTTGAGCAGTGTATGTTCCACGGCATAGAGCCGTTCCAGCTGACGACCTGTGTACATTGTCAGAAGCAAACATTGGTACACGTCCCGGTAGTCAAGACTCTTCTACAAGTGAACATATCAGTGATAATGTCCCGATTTGCTTCACTTGCAAAGTCAGTGGATTTCAATTCGTTCTGTAGCTTGACCATTCCGGAGCTAAACACGTTGATGCAGAACCTAACAAATCAACATAAGTAATGCCAAACATTAAGTTAGACCCAAAGGTGCTGGCTGAGACACTGCTTGCAACACAGCCAACTATCAAATCAAGGAAAGGCAGGTTCGACCATTTTGTAGCGAACTTTCCTCACTTGGGGCTATCTTACAATGAAGCACAATCAGAGGAGTATGCAAAGCTGCAATCCCTTGAGGAGAAAGTAGACAAGCTTCTTGAAACACTGGCAGACAAGAAGACCACTGAGAAACAGGGTACGAAGACCGACCCTGTCACAATGGATAGAATCAAGAATCTCGAAGACTTACAGCAACTACTAAAGGGAGCAAGCAACAAGGACTATGAGAAGATTGATGCTCTTTACAGAAAGGACGAACAGTATCAGAAAGCTATCGACAAGATAGACAAGAATAACCAACCAGGAGTTGTAGACAAGGCGAAAGCAATCTACGAGGGAACTGAGTTGAAGCAAAATGTAAATGCTGCGGTAACCACAATTGGCGGTCCTTATACACAGCTTGCAACTGAGGGAGCAAAACAAGCGAAAAAGATATACACCTCGATGTTTGGAACATCAGAGGATAGAGATAAGCGTGAACGTGAGAAGCTGGTCAAAGACCAAGCCAAGAACCAGACGGACCTACTAAGGTCTATTGAAACAATACTAAAGCACGACTCATACTATGATTTTTACAACAACCAAGTAGGTGAGGGAGACGATGATGACGATGGGGGCTTAGGTTCTATTGGAGACATGTTCCAAGACTTGCTCGGCGGGTTGGGAGATTTAGCGTCGTGGCTTGGTTTAGGCGCGGCAGGTAGATTCGCAGGCAGGTTACTGGGAAGAGGTCGTGGCAGGGGAGCAAGAGGAACTGCCCCAAGAGGAGCATCCCGAAAGATGAATCGCCTGAAGGGTAGGCAATCACGTTATGCACGACAGATGCGTAACGGTAGAACTGCTGCTTCCAGAAGTCGTGCTGCAAGAAATCTAAATAAAACAACAAGGCAGATAAAGGCACTTGGTAAGGCAGGAACTGGCACAGGTGCAGCTGGAAGAGCAGCCTCGACAGGAAGCAAAGTTTTAAGAGGAGCAAAGGGACTCGGACGTGGTCTGGGAAGAGTAGCAGGTCCAATTGGATTTGGTATGATGCTTCTTGAGCCAATGAACAGCCACATAAAGACCTACGGAGAGCAACAGAATGAAGATGCATTTAATCTCGATATGATGCTAACCGACCTTGGTCGAGATGGTGGCGGAGCAGGAGCCGATGCCGGATGGTACAATCCAGTACGTTGGTTCCGTGGAAAGTACGGTAAGGAGAATGGAGAGCGAGTGACCGAAGAGGATGCACGTGCACGAGGAATATCTAAATATGCTAAAAGAGCTATAAATCATGAGGGTGTAAGAAAGACACCATATTATGATGTGATTAATCAGGCCATAGCAACAGCCATGAAGTATGAGGACTGGATTGCACAGCAACCTGAGGACATAACTTGGGACGACCTGCCAGCCGACTACCAAGATGCAATCACATTTCTGAGTCAGGGGTACTATTCAGAATTATTGGATGCGGGTTATGACGGTGAACAAGCAGCAACAGCAGCTGCATCACTCCTTTATTTAAGGCATGAACCGGTAGGCAGAAGCGATAAATCAAGAGAAGCATTTCTAAACAACCCCAAAGAGGTTCCATACACAAGCAAGGCACGAAGTACGTACTATGACAGCTTTGTAACGCATCCAGTAATGTCTCATGCCTGGGCTAATCCAGAGCTAACTGCATTGTCAGAGATGCAGGGAGTACAGTTCTCCTCTAATGCAGAAGAGGACGCCAGGCTGAGAGAGCAATTCAGGAACAGTCCACAAGGAAGAGACCTACAACAGCAAATATTTTCAAGGCAGTTCGGTACCTCGAACGCTACGATTGCAGATATAGAAGCACTACAAATAGAAGCAGTGCGAGCGTTCAAAAAGGAAGCTGCAAAGAACACAGGAACAACGAATAACACAACGAATAACACAAGTGTGAATAACCACACAGTAGTCCAAGTTGGAAAAGAAACAGACACTCAATGAGTTTATCGACAGACTCCAGAAAGATAAAACCTTCGACTTGGAGTCGAAGGTTTCGTCTCTTGATGTGCCTGATTATGTGAAGCAAGACTACAAAGATAATCCTCAGAACAACGAGCTGATATACAAATTATTGCAGCAGAAGAGTGAGGATGAAGCAAGAGAGTGGGCACAGATTGCACTCGTGACAGCAGGACATGTTCCTCAGTATGAAACTTTGCTCGACCTTTTCTCTGAAAGAGAAATTTACAGAAAGTATAATCTGGAGACGTCAGATGACGAGGATGAAGAGGAAGAAGCTGACGAAGAGGAGCAGGAAAAGAAGTCCACGAGACTAAAGTTTGTCAAGAAGATAGCAACTGCTGCACTTTCCATTGCAGGCGGCTACATAGCAACAAGGTTCTTCAAAGGTATACAGCAGGATTTAAGCCAGTCTGAACTGGAGTTTGTAGGGATTTCAGAAATGGATATGCCCGAAGAATGGGAATCAACTCTTGACACTATTCTCTCGGACACGTTCAAGGTGACATCAGAGTTTGGACTCCGCGACATAGAATCTCTAAATCGCTACGGCCAGTTCCACAAAGGGATGGACTTTGGAACACCAGTTGGAACACCAGTCTATGCTCCGTTTAACGGTAAAGTGGTAAGAGTTGGAGAAGGAACTGGTGGAGCAGGTCAACGTGTAGCAATAAAGAACGGAGACTTTGAAGCTATGTTTCTCCACTTAAGTGAGTTTGCAGTAGAGCAAGGGGATGAAGTAGAGGCAGGAGACCTCGTCGCCTATACAGGAAATACAGGAATAGGTACAGGTGCCCACCTTGACTACAGGGTATCTTGGAAAGGCAAGTACGTTAATCCGAGAGCCATATTTACAGACGAGAATGGAGACCCTGTTGATATGAAGCTGGTAGCAGAGTACTTCAACGACCAGATACAAGAAGCAAGAGACGAAATAGAAGCAGAAATGGCAGAGATAGATACATCAAGGTCTTCAGCACTTGCTCAGGACCACAATAACATAACAGGTATGACCTATTCCAAGAAAAACCCTTGGGAAGGACAAACAGGAAACTCGGGAAGGTTTGCTTCTTTCTCCGACCCGTTCTACTCACTGCGAGCCACTATGAAAGTTGCTCAGAAGTACAAGGAAGCATATGAAATCGACACAGTTGAAGACTTCTTCAACAAGTATGCTCCGCCACATGAGAACAAGACAAAGCAATATGCTGCTTATGTAGCCAAACACCTTGGTGTAGCAGTGGACGAGAAGATAGACTTGACGGATGCGGATACTTTGATTCCAATGGTACAGGCAATAGCAATGATGGAATCATCTACCGCAGTGCCTACAGAGGCATTACAAGAGGTCTACGACTATACATTTAGTAAAGAAAGAAAACCTAAGGGATAATGCCGTATTTTGATATAGAAGCCATCAGAGGCATAAACACAGTCAAGTTCATTGTACAGAAAAAGGCAATGCTTGAGGCTGTCAAGAAATTCAAACTGACGGACGCAGACTTCGGCGAGACAGCTAAGGATAACGACTACAGTTCCTCAGAGAATGAGTTAATTGTAGGGTTTTCTGCTGTGTCACCTGGTCCCATACAGTTACAATCAGCTGCAAAGATAGGTGGTGGATTCGATATGTCAGGCGGTCTCGGCACAATAGCTACAATTGCATCGAACCTTGCAGGTTATGTACCAGCAATTGACCTACCAAGGAAGTACTCATATCAGGGCACCGACCCAATAGCATTCACGATACCATGTCATCTGGTTCTTAAAGAGGATATTGAGAAAGACATAATCAATCCCCTAAAGAAACTGATGTGTCTGTTCTTACCAACGCGAAGCGACAAGTCAATCCAAGGATGGGTAGAGCAGAACGACGGCATTGTACGACAAGGTATTGACTGGGTAGCAGGTCTATTTGGTAAGAGTACAACGGACATCACACAGTGGACACGGAATGTGGTAGGAGAAACATATTTCCTACAATCTCCATTCCCATACCAGTACTCAAATCAACAGCAAGCCACCATGATTCTGAGAATCGGAAAGCTGAGGTTCGCAGAAGTGATTATAAAGTCAGTGAGTATGGAGATTCCTCAACTGACCTACGAAGACGGGTATCCAGCTGCTGTGTTCCTGTCTATTTCAGTGGAATCTCTAAGGATGGCAACAACTGACCTCTACGCTGACATCTTTAAATACCACGAACAGCAATGACAGTAAAAGAAGCAGCCAACCAATACGGCACAAAGGAATACCGAACCAGTATGGGCGATAACCTCATAATAATCATGAGGAAGCTATACGATTCGGACGATGATGTTTATCAGCAGGTGTTGCAGGAATTAAACCACAGGTCTGACTGGTATGCACTCCGCCCCAACGAAATAATCAACTACATTCCACCGTACGGTGTTGACACTATCGACCAGCTATGATATTAGTACAAGGCTCAAATGAAGTACCAATGATAAGTCTCCTGCACCGGGAGTCTTTGAACGAGTATTCAGCAGAGCTAATTGCTACACATAGCGCACCAATTCACATCGCACCGTCCTCGTTCAAAGGGGACAAAAGTGAGATAAAGGTGTATCCCATGAGGTCCTACCAGATGTCTAGCAATCTGTACAAGACACACTTTGTGTCTGAGACATACTGGAATCTTCTCGACAAGTCATTTGACCCTGTATGCGAAGAAACATCAGCAACAACTCTACTAAAGAATCACGGTATAGAAGCTGAATTGCTGGGTAGAGAGGGTACCGACGGATGGGTTTATGGAACTCATAAGCTAACAAAGCTTCTCGACCTGATAGAGGATTATAACGTTCCGTCTTTGGGCACCCGATGTATATTCGACATAATGGGCAAGTTGCGTGTAGTTAACCTTGCAGAACAACTCAAGACTGACACAGACCGCGAACTGTCAGCAACCTTTGGAGATGAAGAGTTTAACGAGTACTTTACAGAAGCAACTCCGGGAATAATCAGAGTAATAAAGTACACAAACGATGGTATAACTGATGAAGAGTTAGTAATAAAAGAGATGACTGGGAAGGGAACATATCTCTTCACTGTAACAGATGTACTAACTCAGACCTATCCTGAGAGGCTGTTAAGCAATCATTTCTACCACAAATACTGTACAGCGGTACGAATCAAAGTTATAGACATAATGGCCCCCATGTACGCAGGAATCTGTCTAAAGTTTATGGGACAGAAGTTCTTGGTAGAAACTTTTCAGGAAGATGTAAATAATCATAACGCAACAGCAACACTGATAAGATGGCCAGAATTGTAAGAGCGAATGTTGTGCAAGGCTCGTCATCTAACGACCTACACAAAGTAACATTGACTTCTCCTGGATTGTGGGAAGAATCAGAATTGTGCCCAGTTGCAAATAATATCCCTCTAAACGAAGGAGACCTTGTTTATGTAGACATATCGGACGGCATACAAAGCCCAATGGTGCTTGGTCGGGCTCGTGACAACAATTTCGAGACTCATTCCACCCTTGAAAAAGGAAACATAATCTACGAGATAGTGGATGCAGACGGTAACTGGACTGTACTTGCAGCGGTAGGAAACAAGACACTACTTGAGATAGGAAAAGGGGATAGCAGCACTACATCCATAGCAGTAGATAACGAGTCTGTAAAGGTAACAACCTCAAAGCTAATAGAACTGGGAACGGATGGTTCAGAGAAAGCTGTGCTTGGTGAGACACTCAAAGCAGAACTGGAAAAGATACTACAAGGAATTGAAGCACTGACTGTACCAACAGCATTTGGGCCGTCAGGAACGCCAATCAACGGACCAACCACATTTGCACAGATACGTGGACAACTTGACCAGATACTGTCAAAACTAAATAAGTTACAATAATGCCACTGAATCCAACAGCTTTAAGAGCAGGATTTAATAAGTTTATGGACCCTGATGCGTCAGAGTTTGTAGCGTGGCCCAATTCTATTACAGAATCGGCTGAGAAGTGGGCACAGGCATTAGTAGATTATGCGACAGCAATAGTACCACCATCCACAACAGTATCGGCAGCTAAGGCAGCGTATATCCCTGTACACTCTGCGATATCAAACAGTGCAGGTAATGGATTTGTACAACTTGCAGCTGCTCATAATGCTTTTGTAACAGCACTTGCTTTGGGACAGATAACAGGAGTATTTGTAGTATCAACTCCGCCAGTGTTTACACCAGCAGATTTTATAGGAGTGGCCACTGGAATGACAGGAACTCCTACACCAGCAATATTGACTGCATTAGTCTCGATGATAGACGCTAAATTCAGAACAGGGTTCTGTGTAACTGCTCCACCAGCATCAGCAACGGTGCCTTGGACATAAATTATAGTAATGGACTTTCCACTGATACTCGAAACAGGAACATTTGTATATGGGATAGAAGAGCTGAGACAGACAATCACAGCGCTTCTAAAGGTGCGTATTGCTCGCTGGCTACAAGACAACAAGATAGGTTCATATGTGTCAATTCACTCTAATGACGTGGAACTTCTTGAAGAGTCAACACAAGCAACTATCCAGCAAATCGACGGGCTAACAGCTGTGTCAGTAACTGCAAACACAGAGGGACAAATAACAGCAGTTGTAAGGTACCGTGGACAAGTACAGGAGTTCCAGTTTAATGTAAATTCATTGTAAGATGGCATATAAATCCGAGATAAAGAAGCAGCTTTCTGACAGGCTATCTTCAAACACATGGCAATCTCTTAAGACAGCATTAATAGGTCGGGAGTTGATTGCCTGGGGTGCTGAGGTTTTGAATTCATTTGAGATAATAAAGGCATCCATTCTGGACTCGCTCTATCCATCACGAGCAGAATTGAAAGACCTTATCTCCGCTGCACAATCACAAGAACTCTCCCTCGACTTTGTTAAGCCGCACACAGTCAAGATAAGAATACCATCAGGTATGGACACTATTGTGGCTCCTTATGCATTACAAATCCAGGTAGGCTCCACAATGTTTACAAACCATCAGTTTGTGAACCTGTCAGACGATATTGTCCTATATCAGGGTATTCCGAAGAAGACGTTCTCGGTAGATGGGACAGCAGACCTTATAACATTACAGGTAGTGGACACAGTAACCTGGGAACAGTACTCTGAGTACACAACTTCTGAGAACTTCTCAAGGTATATCAAACTACCAAGAACAACACTTTCCGACTCAGTGCGAGTAATCGTCAAGGGTGATACGGAAGGTGTATTCCCATACTCTGAGTACACTCCTCTGAGACACGACCCACAAGCAAACCTTTACAAGGTGCGTCCAGACTGGGATGAAAGAACGCAAGTAATATTCGGTAATGGTATATGGGGCACAACAATTGAGAACTCATCAAGAGTCTACGAAGTAATATTCCTCGACCTTACAAATATTGTAATCGAGGTAAAGAACCAAAAGTTGCAAGTAAATGGTACCAACTACGACTACACCGTTCTTTCGCAAGAGGAAGGCGGAGACCTCGGAGTTGCCTACGTTCGTGAGTATTTCCAAGCACAGTTGACAAAAACTACTGTTGCTGGTACAATTCCTCAGATAGAGAACTTTGTAAGAAACTTTCCAACAGTTGTAGACTGTGCTGCTGTTGCAACTCAGGAAACGAACACAGTTACAATCTACGTTAAGCCCACAAACCTGAATGATACGAACTTCTCGGGTATTGTAGATGCGCTGTATAACTATGCAGAAGCACTTACAACATACAAAGCAGTAAGGGGAGAGCCATTCTACTTCGATGTGTATCTACGCTCACTTGAAACCTCTGTACAGTTATATCGTACGGATGCTCAGGCTGCAATCGAAGCAGAGCTTGCTTATGACAAACTCCCTTACAGGGCGAATATCTCCACACTCAGGCTGTCAGATATTGCAGCCACCTACGGTGTACGTGCAGCAGTACGACTGGTAGTTACCGAGACGGTAACTACAATCCTATCACTAACTCCTTACAAAGGAACGTTTAAGATACTCAACAGAGTCAATGACCAGTGGGTAGAATGGGGCTGGGACTCGGATGGTATAATCTACCTACGAACCTCTGCAACTCAGAACTTCGGGCTGCCAATCTACGGAATAGGTCAGTTCTTGTTCCTGAAAGATGGTGCAGTTCTGAAAGCATTTGCAACGTTTAACGAGATACTAACAGACGCTACAACTGCTCTGAAGCCAGTGCTCACAAGTGACACTCTCGATAAGGGAGAGGGATACTTTGCCACGTACAATCAAGACCAGGACAATATGGACTGGTGGATTCAGTATTTTTCCATAAACTCATCATTCAAGAATACGGACACCTCGATACAGAAGCTGCAAAACACACCGGTACTACCCACGCACACTTCTAAGTTCCAGAAATCTACAAACTCGAAGTATGTGCCAAGAGTAAGCAATGGTGCGTATGAACTGCATGAGGTGAAGTTCGATACCAACCAATTCGTGTACAAGAGGTACGACTCAGTATTTAACACGGGTGATGGATACTATCACATGACTGCCCAGCCGGCACTGTCTTTCTATGCAGATGGTTCAACATCAATATCGGACCTTGTACTACTGGCAGATATCCAAGGAACACTGATGGCGTTCACGAAGAAGTCGTACTTCTTTCCAATCACAGGTGCAAATACCACCAAACCATTGTCCGAACTTTCACAAGGGTTCGACTGGACTAAGGTAGTAAAGGCAATCTATGACAATAACAGAATCATCTGGCTGGTGAATGACGGTGGGTACAAAGTCTACATGTCATTCGCTCCACAGTTGGATGATACTGGAACATCAATCAACTTCGATACAGCGGCCATCCAGTTGTTTACAGGAGTAACACTCGTTGGTGATGACACATCTATCGAACTGCTATTGGTGGATGAAAAGGTTTGGGTAAAGGATAGTGCAAATATCTACGCTCAGGCACCAACGTCCTCTGCTCCTGTGGAATCCTACAACGCACAAACCCAAGTTGGTAAGATAGACCAGGTGGGTACAATTGATTATAATAACAAGCAGTTGAATGTACCCGCGTCGTTAGTTGTAGGAATGAACATGCAATACGAGACGACGTCTACATCAATAACACCAGATGTAACAAAGTACCCCGTCCTTAGAACAGTAGTTTGGGAATGAGACTATACAACGCACTATACAATTGGATTGTAAGGCCTCTCCTCGAGTATCCGGCTTGGGGTGAGTTCTTCTCTGCCGTGCTCGATTCTATCGATTACAGCTACTTCAATAGGTTCTTCCGTGTAAATGGGACACCTCTCGAATTAGACATAAACTCGTTAATAAGAATTGGTGGTACAAAGGTGCGAGAGACAGCAGATTTTGTAGAGTGGAAGATAACAGGATTTCCATTTGAGGGTTCAAAGATAGCAACATTTGTTGGAATTATGCACAGACCCCCAACAAAAGACGAACTTCTTGAGACAAGGAACAGAAGGATTCAGCTATCTACAGATGGCATAAACTTTAGCACTACATTCGCATACTACCAAAGCCAACTGTATGTAAGAGTACCAATAGTTGACCCTCTCGGCGATATAACCACATTGTATGTGGACGAGTACTCTACCTCAGTAGAGGGCAACTATCTTGGCAAGTTTATTCAGGAATCAGACCTACTTGAGCCAGGGGATGTGCCATTGATAAGCAGATTCTTTAATAACAAGTCTTCGCCTTACCACATTAGAAAAGAGATGGTGGATAAGGGAATAACTGGAAAGATAATCTACTATTACAAGCAAAGGAATAGCACTGTCTATCCTGGAGTTCAGCAAGCAGTTTATGAGGGAATTATAGAACTCATAAACGTGGACACCTTTATGTACCTAAAGACTTTCTGTGAAGTAAATCACCTTAACGACCAGATTGTCTATGGGAATAATGTTCTGGAAATAGTAGGCTATGATAAGGGACTCGTTGCTGTAAAGGCTCTTCCCTCTTCTCAAATAGAGATTGTAAAGACTAACGTGGTAGACCCAGCAGTAGAATATAAGAATGAGTATTCAAACACTAACAAGCAGGTTATAACAAACTCAGGCTCTTATATTGGAACTCTTTCCCTTGTGAGAAACAACTACATTGTTACCATTGACAACGATTCAGTGTTACAAAACAAGATAGGAATTTCAGTAACGAAGACACCACACAGTAACATAACTACACTGGAGTTCATAAAGAGGCTACTATATTTCACTAAGCCAGCAAGGACTCAGGTTGCTGATGCTACGCTTGTGGACGCTACTATAAAGGACACACTGATAATCTCAGAGAGCAAACCTGCAGGTATGGAATAACAATAGCGCCGAAGACTGCACAGTTTGCAGCCACGGTGACAACATGGTTAGAAATACAAGTGATTTCAGGTGGTACATGGACAGCAGTGGCGAACACTGATATAGAAATGTCTACAACATCAGGACCTGATGGAACATCCATTGTAAGGGTGCGACCTACCACAAACAACACATCAGCAACAAAGAATCACGTGATAGTGTTCACTAATCAACATGGACTCACTGCTACGTTCACTGCTTCTCAAGCATACATTCTAGCAGATTTCAATGGAGACTTTAATGAAGACTTCTTTACAAGTTAAGCACTATGGCATACGAACAGTTAAAAGAGGATATAAAGACCGTAATAAGAACTAACGGAGTAAAGGCAATAACCGGTGCTAACACTCAGGACGTTCTCCTCAAAGTAATAGCGGCTTTCGACAATGGAAACTACCAGTTTGGTGGAGTGACAATACCAGGCGATGGTGCACCCGCTCCATTTAACGGTGGTGACATACCAGTAGGATTCATAGCAGGGGAGCCGGGAACATATTCTGACTGCCTTGACGGTGATGGTAATGTGATAGTAGTGGAACCTGGTGAAATAGCGATATTACTATTTGTTCCAGAGGAGAACAGCTGGGAACGCAGGTCCATACAAATTCCAAGCACTCAGATACCATCGATAGAACTCCAAGTTAAGAGACAAAACAAGGATTATCTGGGAAGAAGTTCGATGTTTACAAACGAGACTGTAAGCATTCTGGCAGACACTCTTGCAGTAAAACTGGACTGTACTCCGGAAGAAGCCCAAGCACTTTCAAATGACGGTTGGAAAATAGCCATAATGCGAAAGGTAAGACGAGTGAAGCACAAGCGTGTGAAGTCTAAGTGGACGGTATGTGATGGTGGCGGTGAGAAGATACAACTCGCAAGTCAGAGGTATCCAAGTACAATGCAGTTCGCAGTAGCTGCTATGTCGAACACAACACCATTCTGGTGCCCACCTACATGTGAGATGAAACTGATGGGTATTCCAACATCAGTTTGGCTTGAAACTCTACCAATCACAATGGAAACTGTGATGCGTAGGTTTACTTACGTAGCAGAGAAGGTTTCAGGAAGTGCTACGAACAAGGTGGTACAGATAATATCCCCAAGCAACTACAACAGAAGTTACAACAATACGCGTGGAACAGTAACCACGGTACACGTTGCAGGTGCTCGCAAGTATCACACATTCTGGGGTATTTATGACGGTAGCACTCTTGCAAAAGGCAACCTGATTTCACGGTACAATCAGCAAGCGTATGTATCAATACCGCTTTCTCTCGCACTCGTTAAGTTTGACGAGGACACCAAACAGTACAAGATAGGACCAAGAACAGAGTTCTATGGTATAATGAGGTATGGCTCACGGAGAGTCGGAAGCAACAGTATTGCAACAATTATATACAATGCAAAGATAGGGAAGAACGCAGTTCCAAAGACGGCGTTAAAGACTTATGCATAACTAAGCGGGACTTCGGGAGACGATAAGCAGTCAAAGGTCCACCCAACTTGGGAAGACGATTCGACACTAAATGTCCCACCTACCTGGTATGACGATTTGTTATTAATGGTCTTCCGTAACCCCGCTTTTCTTTCTAATATTATGAGCATGGACACTATAATTAAAGGTAGAGTTTTCTGTAATGGTAAGATGGTGGCCAACCAAGTTACCAACCAAGGTGTGCAGCAGATAGTTCAGTGGCTATCCCGCTCACAGCACGCACAGATTACAAATGCATTCCTGTTCGACACGGGAAACTTCCCAAACCTTGTGGACAAGAGGTTGTGGACATTCAACAACCTTGGATTCACAGAGGTTTATGCTCCGGGTACCAACATGTCCTATTATGCTAACGCTGGACTTGTATTATCCACTGACCAGATAGTAGTTGATGGAGATTATGTGCAAGCAATGATTGCTGAACTTACAATACCACAAGGTTACGGAGATTTCAACCACGATGGAACCCCACGCACTACGGACAAAGAGATGACAGGAGCGTGTATAGTGTTCGGTGGTGACCCAACTCAGAACATACTAAACGGACCAAACTACACCCCAACCACCTCTGAAGTTCTGTTCTCGGTAGTACAGTTCGATTTAGGCTCCGTAGTAAAGAGATACAATACAGCACTCAACTTGCGCTGGGAAATTTATATTACGAATCCGCTTTCTGAATGATATGCAGAACACACTATATGTTGTAGACTTCTCCAACTGGTTATACAGGTACAAGAACGTTTTCAGCATTAAACACCAAAAGAACGGGGTGGAGTATGACATATCCACCCTGTTCGGTTTTATAAAATCCTTAAAAGGTAATCCCTGTAAGGATATTGCCATCTGCCTTGATGGAGAGCCACAACTGTCTAATGAATTGCTTGGCTCATACAAGGGTAATCGTTCCAAAGAACCGTCTGAGGAACTAAGTTACTCCAAGTATGAACTGGTCAAGTTCCTATCTCAGTTTGGACCTAAGTTGGGGAAGGATATCTCAATATACGGAGTTCCGGGACAGGAAGCAGACCAAGTAGTGGCATCAATAACCTATATGGCATTGAAGAAGGAACCACCTCTCGCCACTCTAATATCGTCGATGAATGCAATTCCACCAGAGAACGACAAGCATCTATCGGCATACTTGAGAGGAGCAACAACATTTCCCTGTCAGCTAAAACAAGAGTATGAGAACGTAGTGATTTCGTCTACCGACTCCGATATCTACCAATTGTCGTCATTTGAGAATGTGTTTATGGATGAATCCACGGGATGCAAGACACTAAACTATGACAAGCACACTCCAAAGGCAGTAAACCATGTACCACCTCATTGTATTGCAACATACAAATCGATAGCAGGGGACCAATCTGATGGTGTACCTGAGCTAAAACTGTCGATTAAGCCAGTACAGATTGCTAAGATAATCTCCGAGAACATAGCTTCCAAGGAAGAGGGAGCAACGTTCATACATAAAACGTATCAGGGAATGCAACATGATAATGTGGCACTCCAGCGTTTAGCAACTATGATACGTGAGACCAACCAGCAAAATCAACTGCAAATCAATTACCGCATAGTTAATCTGGAGTTCTCAGCAATACCTCTAAAGATGGTGTATCCGTCGTATAATATAGAGGACACAATCAAAGAATATAGACTTCGGATATAGCAGTGGCAAGACCAACAACTATTAAACCAGATTTAGTCCTTGAGGATTACCAAAAGGACATGATAAGAGCGCAGATTAAACGTAAGCGCTCTTTGGTTACTGGTGGAACCGGGACTGGAAAGACCTGTGTAGAAATATACTCATTCGCTTATTTAAAGGATAAGGGGCACATGAACAACTTGTTTGTTCTTACGCCCCTATCGGCATATGTGAAGAAAGTGTGGCCCAAGGACATAGCCAAATTCTCGACACTGAAATGCATTGACCTTGAAACTCTAAACGAACGAGTATCCAACAGTTATCAGAGACTGGAACACCTGCTAGCAAACTACGATATAATCTACGGCAAGCACTCACATCTTAAGCAGATGGGACCACTAATTAGACGAATAGTGAAGTCACCAAAGATGGGCGTTTGTATAGACGAAGTTCATAAGTTCAAATCACAGAGTTCTCTGCAATCGGCAACAGCAAAGCTGTGGATTACAAATCCATACACGATGTGGGGAATGACAGCCACACCGTTGTCAAAGAACCTCGAAGACACATACCACATTCTATCATTCATAAAACCTTTGTTCTTAGGAACATTCCAACAGTTCAAGAAGACTTGGTGTAAAACTAAGGAAAAGGTGATAGGAAGACTACCGGGTGGTGGGCTTAAGAAAGCAGAGGATATAGTTGGAATTATAGACGAAAAGGCTTGGCATGACAAGATATCAGAGATAGTGATACCGGGCCCCGAGAGAGTGCCACCAAACTTTCACTTCGTGACCTACGAAATGACAGAGGAAGAGGCACTCATTTACAAAACTATTGCCAACGGAATAGACATCGACGATGGAGTGTCCAATGAAGAGTGGATTTCAAAAGTACTTGAGGACCTATCGGAACGTGATGTTCCAGAGAGGAAACTAAAGGAAGTGAACCGACATTCTTCAAGGTTTATATACCTACAAACTGCCGCCGATGGAGTAATTTCCAGACAAGGAACCCAAGACAGAATGGGTGGAACAAAGGTAACGATGTTCGCTAATCTTGTCAAAGGAATAGTGGAGAAGAAGCAATCCTGTTTAGTTTACTTCGATTATTTATCATCACTTGATGTCTTCCACAAGACTCTGAAAGAGATGAAGCTGGATGCGAAGATATTATTATCCACAGGGCAGAACGTTCTTGAAGATGGAACTGTAACAGAGGGCAAGGTAAAAGCCAAGCCACACATAATTCTGTGTACGAGAGCGGCATCGGAATCTGAATCCTACTACTTCATGAATCACGTGGTATTGTTCCACAACCCCACTATTCCTATAACATTCGTTCAGATGATTGGACGTATTACAAGGATGAATACCCTCTTTCCGGGAGATTTACACGTCTATCTGTCGGAGACTCCAAACATAGACTTGTATAAACTTTATGTGGCATCCTCAAAATCCTACCAAATGGAACTTGTATCAGGCCCAGAAGCGAATATCCCGAATAAGTACAAACAAGTAGCATTACAACCAAACTTTATACAGGAGTGCAAGAAAGCACTCCTGTGGGAGAACAAGAAGATATGACACCATGTAGATATAAGAACTATAACCAGTGCACTGAATGTAACGTTGTGTTTTATAAACAATGTGAAAAGTTCAGGCGCGCTCATAATAATTGGTTGATTCAAGACCTCACACCATTTCCATATTCAAAGGTAGAGTTCGGGAATGCAAAGGTGTATTTCAGTACCGACCAAGATAAGATAAAGTCAGCATGTGCAAGGTATGCTGTAACCCACAATTGTAAAGTAAAGAAGTACAACCTAAACCAGGTTTTAACATTCACACTGGACAGACAAGAGTTACAACATCACGAAGTAGTGTACATTGAATGTGACAAGAAGGTAAGTGACTCAACGGACAAGATAAAGTCTGTGATAGAAACATTCGTAGACACTCAAACCTTTGAGGGAGTAGTGATATTTATCTACGGAACACACATCTACAAGAACCAAGACTGGACACAACTCTAATATGTTAAGACCACTTTTATTCACAATAGCCGAAAGAAACGCTACTGACTTCCTGGTAGACTTAGTGCAAGATTTGTTGCAATTTAAGTATCTACCAAAGATTCAGGAACCTGTTCTACAGCACTCTCTGCTCGTTGCCCAGAAGGGCAACTTTCCATCATACGATTATTACAAATCATTCTATGAGGATGATGGTAGGCGTCTGAAGAACAGAGCAGAGATACTGGTCCACGTTGCTCAAATCAAAGACTTTTGGACAAAAGAGTGGCTCGTTGCTCAAACGGTTGCAGGTAAGAATAATGACCATACAACTGAGCAGTTCGTTGCTCGATTAACTGATGCACTCTCTCAGGTAGAAAGTGTGATAGTGGAAGAGGAAGAACTGGAACCGGCATTTTATTCGGCACAATCGCAACGTCCGACAACCGAAGGGTTTAAATTAGGAGTACCAGAGATAGACCAAACTACCAACGGAATACAGCCGGGTACGGTTTGTGGTCTGTGTGGATTCGTTGCAAACGGTAAATCTACGTGGCTACTATCATCCATCTACAAGAATATCAAGGATGGCAGGAAGGGAATACTATTCTCCCTTGAGGTGCCGACTGATTTCTGCTGGAATATGTTGCAAGCCAGATTCATGTATGAGGAGTACGGAATGGACATAAACACCACCGACCTCATGCAGAATAAGTTAACGGCGGACAGAAAGAAGCAGGTAATTGAAGCGGAGCCTGCATTCAAGAAGATGATTGCCGATAACATCCTCATAATAGACGAGTCCTACCTATCTGAGACTAAGCTTCTGGACTACAAGATGCTATCAAAACAGTGGAGAAAGTGGGAAGAGAAACTCGGCTGTATAGATTTCACGGCATGGGACCACGTTCACCAGTTGGAACTCATGTTCCACGAAAAGGGCAATAGAATAATCAAGTCTATTACATCAACAACAAAGACTTTTGTCAATTCAAAGGGTAACAAGCCCTGTACTCTGTTTGCAGTACAAACCAACCGTGATGGATTTAAGAGAGCATCGAAGAGACAAGGAGTGTACGACAACTTAGCGATAGCTGACCTCAACGAGGTAGAACGCTCGTGCTCTGTAATCTGTTTTATCTATGCACCGGATGACCTCAAGATAGTACAAGAGTGTAAAGTGATGTCAACTAAAAATAGGTTTGGTCCCACAGTACCGGAACCTGTGGTAGCTACATTTGCACCGGCAGTGGTAACAGTCGGAACCACGGTAGAAACAATAACATCAGATGGAGAGTTTGATTCCATGGGAACCAGTGGAACAGGATTTGACGAAGATGTATTCTAACCACATCAATCGCCACATAGATATATTCTGATAAAGGAATAAATAAACCATAGCCATGGATTTTAACAAATTAAGCTCAATAGCTGCTCGCCAACAAGGAGAACAAGTAGAGGTGAAAGATTCTGTTGTAGGACTCGAAGTCCAAGACGACAGTAACCCTCTAAACGATGTGGTAGCAGAACGTAAAGAACAAAAGCCCGAGAAGAAAGAACGTCCGTCTATCCGCAAGGTAGCTGATGCTCGTGTCCCGGGTGCTGAAACTCCAAAAGGCAACCAGCCTGCACAACCAAAGCCCAAAGAAGAGAAACAGGAAGTGGCAAAGGGTGTAGGCGAGACTGACACCGTTCCTGCTGAAACAGGAAAGGATGCGAAGAATACTGTAAAACCTGAAGGAGAGCCTGGCGACCCAATTGACCCAGCGGCTCCGAAGGATGCAAGTCTTCCTCTGTCTCGCCAAACTCTCCTCAACATTTCCAAACTACCAGCCGGCCAGCGGAAGGTATTCTACTCTCATCTTTCGGACTCTGACAGGCGTAAGGTCCTCAAGGAGATTAAGCGAATCAAAGACGAGGCTGCTACATCAGCTGAGCAACTATCCTCGGCTATCGAAGATTACATACTCGATGCGGGTGCCAATCCGAACGACAAGGAATTGCTGCAAACAGCTGCCAAGTCACAGGATTACCCCGAAGCAGTGGTAAAGGCAATAAACCACGTGCTTTCTCTCGAAGAATACCCCAAGGGACAAAAGCCTGAGTATTTCTCGGAAGCACAGAAGTGGTTCGAAGAGCAGAACGTTCCGGCTCCGCCGTTTGCAATCATGCAAGCAATGTACGACGGAGTTAAACGTCCTGCAAAGCCAGCTACTCCGAAAGTAGCAGACGACAAAGACCTTGACGCAGTTGTAGCCGCAGCAGAAGCAGCTGCCGCTGAAGAACAACCATCCACCGAAGGTACGGATATCACAACCGACCCACAACAAGCCGCTGTGGAACTCCTCTCGGAAGCATTGAACTTACTTTCCACTGACGGCGACACCACAGCGCTTGAAGAGTTCCCGGAAGATATCCTCGAGGGTGAAGAGCTACAGGATTCGGTAAAGAAGTTCAAACAACTTTTCATCCGTGATGAAGCAGACAATCTGGAAGTTTCGCAAGAGGCTTATGACCAGATTCTCGCAATCATCGAGAACGAACTTAAGGAAAAGGGATTCTCCGTTGCAGACTGTTTCAAGAGTAGCAACATGGGACTCATGCTACCAAAGGTAGAGGACAAAGTAACGCTTGCACTTCCGCCTATGACCAAGTCTGAGTTCCATCACATTTCCGATAAGAACCGAGTGAAGAGGATAGCACGCATAGCCAAGAAACTCTATGACTGTGATGCAATTCTCCCAGTAACTGAAGTTCTTTGCGGAGAGGATACACTTACCTTGAAGCAAGGTCCGGTAACTGCAACCTATCTTCCTGTAAGTGAAGACATTCAATCCATAAAAACCAAGTGCGACGAGAAGCCGGAAGACATCCCATCGATTATGATGTCTGATTGTGTAAAAGTACGACACTTCAAAGATACAGCACTCCAATTGGGTCAGTTCGACCTTGCAGACAGCAGGTTCTACAAGACCCGAATCACAGATTCCTACTGGATTTCTTCAACAGTAACAGAGGCAGACCAACTTCCTTATTTCGCACAGGAATTGGAAAGCCAAAGGCCTGCAGGAGATTTCCGGATAGTAATCTCTGACCAAGAGATACCAGACACAGGTCTTGAGGGCAAAGGAACAGCTTCCGAGGGAAAAGAATTCCAAGTAGGGGAGCAAGTTTATCACCTCCGGTTCTTGCAGTAGGCGTGGTTTATTCCAATACAAATTTATCTGTCCTGACTGTTTAGTTTAACCGTTTTGGTGGGAGAGAGGGGGCTGAAAGGCTCCCTTTCGTATTATATGGTAATTCTTTAAACAACAAATCACAGATTCTTTATGAGACATTTAAAGGGAGTAACCTTGCTTTTTGAGGAAACTAACCCTCACACAGTGGCATTGACCCCGGAAGAAATACTGGTAGGATTCAGAGACGAGGAAAAGGAGTTCCGTTACATAAAGTGGTACACTTTTTACAGGGGCTATCTTGTATTCCTGTCACTGACTAATGAGCTGTGTTCCGTGAAACTATCTAAAGAGGAAAAGCAGATAGTAACCGCATCAGAACTGAAGTTTGTGACATGCAACGTCCGCACATCCATTCACAAGTTGCCACCACGCTGTCCTGCAAGGATGTTCGTTGGGGATGTAGTTCTGCTCCCATACGACACAGCATTCTTTGTGTACGAGGTGTCGAAGAACCAGATAAAGAAGCTATTAAAATACCTCGAACCCACCGAGCAGGAAAAGAAAGAGCGTGAAGAGGCAATCGAAGCAATGAAAGCCGCAAAGCAAGACCTCGTGGATAAATTGGAAGGAGAACATGAGTAAGGACCACCCAAAGGTAATCGATTATGTAAATAACTTATTCGATGTAAGAGACCTTTATCAGGAAGTGACAGGACGCAAAGCACCAACAGGTAAATGCTTCTGCTGCTTCCACAGTAATTTCAATTCACCTGCTGCGAAGATATACGAAAACCATTTACATTGCTTTGTATGTAAACGCCAGTTCCATCCCTACGATTTCTTGAAGAAGTTCTTTCCAGAGAAACTCACAGAGATTGTAGAAACTCACGATATTCCCGAGGTGGACAAACCAACCAAGAGGAACAAAGTAAGGAAGGTACAAATCCCAGAGGGAGCCACAACATACCAAGCGCTTAAACACATCAAAGACACATATGAAAGTAACCCTGACTGACGGTAAGGTCTTGGAAGGCAAAGTAGTTGCCGAAGCCTTAGTCGTAATAATATTAAAGACGGCGAAGAGGTTCTACTACCTCATCAACAAGGATGAAATCGACTACGAAAAGTCTGACTTCAAGCCAAGACGTCAACCACAATCGTAAAGGATAAGAATGTTATCATCAGTTTTTAACGGCTACAAGGTTCATTTAGTAGAGACCGTTGAGGAAATAGAAATACTAAAGCAACTTCTCGACCCAAAGGTGGGAGTAGGAGTCGACACCGAGGACACAGGTCTCTGTTATGTAAGGGATAAAGTCGTCGGTCTTTGTGTGTCTTGTGGTAAATCTTATTCTAAGGATGATTATCAAGGTTTCTATCTGCCGATAAGGCACGCATATTATGATAACAACCTGCCAGTCCAGCCAGTAATGGATTTGGCTCAGCACATAATCGACAACTTCAAGTCGTTCTGGTTCAACAGAAACTATGATGCATTTATGCTGGAGAATGAGGGTTGTATAATTCCATTCCCGGGAAAGATGCACGATGTGCAGATTATGTGCCACCTTGTTAATCAGGAGTCATATCCTGCGATGAAGAAGTTCGCATACAACTATCTGAAGTGGGATGTCCTTTCTCTCGAAGAAACAACAGGTGAAGACAAGAACTTTGGTAATACAGACCCACGAGTAAGTTACGTTTATGCCGCAGGTGATGCGCTTATGACAGTGATGTTGGGACGCCACATGTGGAACCAGTATCCATATATCCGCAAGATATACGCCCTTGATAACAAAGTAGGTGAGGCAATCCGTAGGATGTCCAAGCAGATAATCCTTGTGAACTACAAGATTGTAGACATCGAACGTGAGAAAGAACAGCAGAAGTTGCGCGAGACCCAAATGAAGATTAACCAACTTCTTGGATACCAAATAAACCCGGGCTCAGGACCTCAAAAGGCAGATGCTCTATCTCGCTACACAACTCTCAAGGCTAAGACCAAGACTGGCAAGTGGAAAATGGACGAAGAAGTTCTGTCGCAGATTGTGAGAACCTCAGAGCCAGGAGACCAAGCCGCAATCCTTGCACAGCTATTTATTGACTATGCTGAGCAGAAGAAATATCTATCCTCTTATCTTGACAAACTCATGGGATATGAGGGCAGGGATATCAGGATAAACTATTCTGGTGTCAATGCGGCATCAGGTCGACTATCGTCAGGCGGTGCAGGCAAGAAAGATGTGTATTACGTCGACCTCAACATACAGAATATACCAAAGGTGGAGGAAAAGAAGTTCCTGCACATGGGTAGCAAGTTTGGGTATTATCTTGACGACAATCCTGATGGTGCAGTTGGTAAGATGAAATGCAAGTCAGGTTTACGTGCGGCATTCTACGTCCCGGAAGGGTACAGCTGGATGTCCTACGACTTCGCAGGTGAGGAACTACGATTGCTTGCAAACTTCTCGGGAGAACCCAACTTCATTAATCCACTTCTTGAGGGCAAAGACTTGCACACTTATGTGGCAGAAAAGATGTTCGGATTCTCCTCTCCTGAGAATAGAACTGCAACCAAGACACTAAACTTTGCAATTGCCTACGGTGCCAATGAGTTCACAATAGCAAGAAAGCTGAACAAGGCTGTCGATTATGCAAAGCAACTCTACGACAAATACTTCAAGACGAACTCACGTCTGAAAGCATGGATTGACAATCAGCACAAGACCGCGAGAAGAACAGGTTTCGTGTTCACATATTTCGGCAGGCCACGTGCCGTGTTCAAGTACTATAATTCATCTGACAGGTCAGACCACGGTTATGCAGACAGAACTTCGCAGAACCACCCAGCTCAGGGTTGTCTGCCGATGGATGGATATTTGGAATTGACTAATTCAGTTGTCTTGCACAAGACAGTGCTCGGACAGAGGTTGAACAACCAGGATGCTGTAATAATACCAGTTGGTAAGGGAGAAAATGAGTGCTTTCTATTAAAGTTCAACACAGGAGACTTCATAATCTGTGACCTAAACCACAAGTTTATTAAGGGCAAGGGAGACAACCTGTTTGAGGTATCTCTGAAAGATGGATTGAAATCAAAGGTAAATCTGTCGCCTCTACACAGCAAGAAGAAGTTCTCTCTACGACAGTTCTTCAAGCGCTCGACAAACAACGCAGGATTACTAAAACTACACGTCAACAAGCATGATGTAATAAAGGACGACAATAAGCAACTGTCTGCGGCATTCTGGAAACTGGCACTAACTGGACACAAGTTCGAAATGACAGACACGCAGGCTGCAAAGATGCGCAGTCTGGGGTCAATTTACGGATTTAACGTTGTTCTTGCAGGTCTCAGGAGCGACAAGTACAAAGTAACGTTCAGGAGAAACAAAACGACCAGACTTTATGACTGGAAAGTCTTGGGAAGAATGCAGGTTGGCACAGCGTCTGTCCTCAAAGGATATCACAAGTACCCCGCCCAAGGATTCTGGAATAAGAACACCGGCGGTGATGTAATACGAATGTGTCTGAACCGACATTTTGATTTGGTGGACACCAATCCAGAGTATGCAGAGAAAGTACTATTGCACAACACAGTTCATGACGAACTTAACTTCGCCATAAAGGACGACTACCGCTACAAGGCAGATAAGTTAATCCAAGGCTATATGACCATACACCCAAGCAATTTCCGTGTTCCGCTCGTGGTAGATGGTTCGATGGGTCAGGACTGGGGACACCTTTGTGACTTCCGTGAATTGAATGAAGACGGAACTATCAAGGTACTCAAGTCTGGAGACCTGACAGTGTTTGACGAATACAAAGACAAAATCTTATCAGCATGATATTTTGGATAATAGTTGGAATAATCCACATACTACTAATATGGTATGTATTCCGAGTGAAGAAGAGCATCAAGGAAAGAATGACACTTTCCGAATTATTGCTCACAGTAATGGTGCCAATCATTGGCCCCATTACAGAGGTAATAAATCTCGCCGTAAAGGAAGTGAAGAAAGACGAAATCAAAGCAATCTTAAAAGACGAAGATAATGACAAAGAGTGAGCAGTTAGAAACAACATTCCAAGAGGTGATAACACACCTGCCTGGCAGGCACAATATGTCTGCTGAGACAATACAACTCTTGGCAAAGAACTTAGTGCAGGTGTGCAAGTCGTTCATGATGTTCACCCCTGAGAAGTCAGTTCTTGAGGGAATGAAGAGCATCGGAGAACAAACGCTCTTTGAGCTTGAGCCAATACCAGCACGCTCTCTCGACACCGTTATTCAGGATAAAATCAAGCAGATTCAAGAGGTGCTCGGTGCTAAGGGTGACGAGTATTCAACACCGGAGAACAGATATCACAACTTTACCACAGGCTCAGCAATAACCGGCCAACATCCGGCAATAGTACTGCAAGGGTACATGCTGAAGCACCTGATATCGGTACTCGACATAATTAAAAAAGCAGGCGAGGGAGAAACAATAGCCTACAGTCTCTTCTCTGAGAAGACTGGCGACCTAATAAACTATCTCCTGCTCCTCGAAGGACTTCTCGAACACACAGGACAGTTAAAGCACACGCCCAATGACGCTGTTTAAACTATTCATTTGGGCAATGCTACCACGATTGGTAATAGCTTACACCCTTGCAACATTCCTATCATGGAACCTGAACCCAGCTAAGTGGGATTTGATAGGTCGATGCCTGTTCTTATTCTTCTATCTTGTACTTGGGTTCTGCAAGGTAAAGCCAAGGCAAAAGGCACCAACTGACCCAAGACAGAAGATAAAAGGTTAGTCCATAAACCATACAACGAATGTAGAGCAGCTAATTAGCTGCTCTTGTCGTATAGTAAGTAAACAAATAAAGGTACAGCGATGAAGAAGATTAATGCAAGAATGAGCATGCTCCCAATAGGGACACAGTTCAAACGGTACAATGATGTCGAAACAATATACACCATCCTTGAGAAACAGGACGACAAAGTGGCATTCACGCGCCACTCTCCAAGTGGAATAACCTACGTCGAGGCAGTGCAGGGCATAGCAGACGAAGATATCGTAGTAGATGATATTACGTATGACCGTCTGGTAAAAAGGTATCTCTATTAAGATGGCAATTATGTCTCACCTATCGGACGCACAGGCATTGCCCACAGCTTCGGCCGTAGACCGAATAAACTTCGCAAAACATCTTCTACAGAAGTTCCCAAACACCGAGATTTACAGAACGAGTGCAGAACTCGATGAAATATACAACGACTTCAAGAATAGATAACAATGGAACTAACAGCAAAGAATGTTCACGACTTATTCTGGTCGTGTATGTGGAACAAGGAGGAACTGGACACCCTTTCCAAAGAAGAGTTGATGGAAAGGTCAAAGGTAGTTCAGGGAGTGGCAAAGACGTTTGGATTTAATCCATACCGTCTACAATCCCACCGTGACGAGGTCAAGGACCTTTTATCACAAGTGAATCCAGGATTCTGGGATAATTCACCTGAAAAGGGAATGCTATTCATAGAATTGGGAGTGGTATTCTCGACAAAGCAACTTTGGGGAGAACATCCGACTATGGAGATGCTGATGGGAATGGCCATCGGACTTGGTCTGATGAAATACCTCATGCCACGCACAATGTGGGCACTGACGATGGGAGTACCGATGCTCGCAATAGTTTCTGAAGAAATGTCTAAATGATATAAAGCTATGGAACAAGAAGGAACAGCATTACGTGACTTCATGGTAAATGTACAATTCGAGTACATGGGTGAGGACTACGAAGTAACATCCACAACTCTTGAGGGAGTGGAACGGAGAGTGTACAACCACACCAAGAAACAGTCGGAACTTCTACCGGCGTATCTTAAGGTGAATCCTAAAACAAGGTAAGACAATGGCAAACGAAAGCGCAAAGAGTGGCGGAGTAGGCATCTGCACGGTATTGTTCCTGATATTTCTGGTACTAAAACTTACCAGCACAATAGACTGGTCCTGGTGGTGGGTAACTTCGCCTCTATGGATTCCAGTGGCTATAACGTTGGCAGTATTAGCTTTCTTCGGACTGATAGTGCTGATAGCGAAGTAAAACTGAGATTCGTCGCTGTATCTCTGGGGACTCATAATGAGTCCCCTTCTTCGTATAGTGAATAAAGAAACAAATAATATCACAGCGATGAAACAGATGATTAAATTCTCAGTAGAGGGAATGGTAGACAAGGACTTCAAGTACACTTCAATAGTGATTCTAAAGAAGATAACAGAGAAGTCAATAGTGGCTTACACTCAGGGACTGGCTGCATGCTTTTACCCTGGACAGAAGGACACTCCAAAGCAACTGGTGTTTAACCGCCAGACAGGCAAAGGTCGTGGACAACTCAATATTTCTATCCCGAAAGAGGTGCTGAATAAGATAAAGAAGTTTGAGGGACATGATTTCGATTTTACGCCCATTGAGTTGTTAATGCACAGAAACTCAAAGGACATCCAGATATCCCAATTTATTACGAAAGAGGCAAAGCAGAACCAGCGCGAACTTGACGCAGAGTGGCCAGCAGAGGCCAGGATGTCGTAATAACTCTACACGTTCGTATATAAAGTATAATCAAACTAATAAGTACAGCGATGACACCAAGACCTAAATTCCTCACGAAAGACGACGCTAAAGCGTTCGACGCAGAACTCACCAAAGTGCTACAAGAGTTCGCAACCAAGCATGGAGTACAACTCAAACCGTCCGGCGGTAGCTACACTTCCAACTCTTTCTCCAAGAGAATAGAGTTCACACAACTTGGCGAAGACGGCAAAGTAGAAGTATCCTCAGTAGAGGTTCAGAAAGCCAATTGGAGAGCAGTGTCGATAGGAATAAAACTTCCGGCAGGTAAGAACATAACTGACGCTACCGTTCAGATAGCAGGTAAAGGAGTTTGTTCTATCCTTGGACTGCAAGCCCGTGCCCGCGATAACCATTGGATTGTCCAAGACACAAAGGGTTCGAAGTACCGCGTCGACGATACACTCACCAAAGCATGTCACAAATTCTAAACTACAAGGATATGAAACAGTGGAAGTTAGCGATGTACTGGGTATTAGCAGTACTGAACGCAATAATCGTGATAGACCGAACTCACACGTTCCTTGAAACAGGATATTCCCCATGGAACATAGTGTTCAACATCCTGGCGACAGTCTTGTTTATCTGGGCAATCTACGACTGGAATAAAGAGGACAAGAAGTACAAACACTGGTTCGAAGTAAGCTTTATCTATAAGTCTCCCGAGGGAACAAGACTATTCGAAGTACGAACACAAATAGCCTTGGAAGAGCGCGACGATATCCTCAAACCTCGACTCTCCAAGAAGAGAATAACACCGGTGCATAAGATACAAGGAGCGCCCAAGCACCTGCTCTGCAATGGAGTCGTGAATATGGAAGTGCAAGCCTACCTCGGCTATCTAAAGAACTAAAGCCATGAAAGACTATTGGATAGACCCCGCCGGAAAGCTACATGAGTGCGTCTCCCACGATAGGTTCGCCGCAACTTATCTTGAGGATAAGCTGGATGTAGAGCCCTTTGCTCCATATCCTTACCAGCAATTGCACAATTTAGGATGGATACGAGTTTCAAAGAATATGTATCCAGAGGGATTGCGGATAGAAATAATGGGTGACTGTATTGACCTAACCCGTCCCATACGGAACACAATGGGACCTGCCATGAACGAAAGGCAGATTAAGACAGCTAAGATGCTGTGTGCAGAACACAACTATGATTTACACAAAGCACTCAACGATAAAAGATTCCTGGTAATGACTACAATCAGGGATATGAATGAGATAGGAACAAGGTTTCTACTTCACAAAGCGATAGAGCGTTCAATTCAGTCACAGAACGTTCCGGCCATGCAGGAATGGGAACTTGTGGAGAAAGGAGCATATTCCTCAATCTGTAAACGCGTCGGTGTCCTTGGTGATTACCGCTGGCTTAACAACGACAGTGAAATAACAATATTATGAAATATGTAATCTTCAAGAAAGGACCGATGGTAATGCCCATCATCTTTCACGACCATATAACGCATTCAGATGTAAAAGCTGGAGAGGGATGGAAACCAGTGTCGGCAGGATTTTGCTATTTTCGCAATTCATATCCCTACATCGAAGTAAACTACAAATCATATTCGGAGAGTTTAAACTTAACACCTAATCGTGCTGATGGTGCGGTGTTAAATCAGATGTTAAGGGGTGCTGCTATCAATTCGTATATGGATTTAGATAACAACATTTATCCAACAAAGGAAGGAGAATAACATGACCGGTAAGAAGATACTAATGGTAGGCGCAAAAGACCCGTTCTTTTCACTGGATTTCCACTACAATAACCCCGTGTATGGAAAGAAGAGACCGGAGCGCAAGGGCATGAAAGACCGCTACAAAGCAATCAAGCGTTCCGAGCGCAACAAGGCTCGGAACGAGATAAAGAAACTCATATGAACTCAACGGTAACCGCCCATTGTGGCATAGTAGACTGCACGGTAAAGCTGGCAGAGCAAAGAACATTGACTCATGACGAGAAAGTAAGGTTCAAAAATTCGCTGGACTATATCCTCGACAGAGCATCACATGAGTTTACGCACGAGTCTGACAAGACAAAGTTGGCGAAGTACTACACGCTGCGTGGACAAATACTCATGGGTTGGTGTCCACAGTTTACAGAGTGACCACTCGTATAATAAAGCATGGCAAAGAAGAAAGAAATAGACCCTGCAACTATCGTGCACAAAACCAAGGTACGCATCCACATGCCAACCTTGAATCAAGTGTGCGACGAACTAAAAACACGATATGAAGAAATCGGTAACCGGGATTCTTATGAAGGTAGGTCACGTTTCTCCGCATGGAATAACATTCGCGCAACCCGCGATAGAATCATTTCTGGAGAGCATACCAACCTCGAAGGGTCGACAGCTGATGCACCAATCATCGAAATCACAGGAACCGCAAAGGGAAACTCAGCACGAGTATACTATCACCCGTCAATAACGTCACTGGCAAAGCCGTTCAGGAAAGCGGTAATTCCAATAGACCCAAACAAGAAGTTCATATTCTTCGACCTTAAAGCGGCAGAGTTCTTTATGAACTGTGTCTTCTGTGGTATGCAGGATGTTTACGAGGCTTACCACCGAGGCGAAGATATTTACATGAACTTCAAACATCTGTTCCCTCAAGGAACTGAGCGCAAGGTGGTGAAGAAGATACTGATTGCCAACATGTACAATCAGCGAGCCTATTCCGTGTCAAAAGACCTCGGAATCTCTGAAACCCAAGCCCAGCGTCTGCTTGATAATCTTGCGTTCTCCATCATGCCGATGACGAAGAATAAACAGCGAGTGATTGCTGAGGCACGTAGAGCAAACGCATATCTCGCGCAAAGGGGATTCTCCAAAGAGATTGTCGAGGTAGCCAAAGTGAACCCGGACAAAGGTTTCTCTGACGACCTCGCTTTATCGGCAAGAGTTCAGTCCGCCCTTGGATTCTTCATGCAGGACTACATCAAACGAATCGACCCCAAGATATCAGGAACACTGCTAACAGTTTTTGACAGTTCGCTTTGTGAAATCAACCCGGAGTCGGTAGAACGATTCAGGGACTTCATCAAACGAGCAGTTCATCCGTTCCTGCCAGGGGATTTTGGAATAGCAGACAATTTCTATGACGCACAAGAACAAGCAGGATAATCAGGAGAGGATTCTCTGTGCTGCAATCCACTTCGACGATGGTGTCCAAAGGACTCATCATGCACAGTATGGAACAGGAGTGGTAGCCTGTGGTTACCGCCATCATAATTGCTTTGCACTCAGACCAAAAGACTTTAAAGGTACCGAAACCCAAGGATTTCTCACATCTTTCGACAGATTCGTAGATAGAAAAGAGGCAAGATTTATTGCTGAGAAAGACAACCAGATTAAGGAAGAAATCCACGGCATGAAGTTTGAAAATCTATTCTCTGAAAACTTGTACTGATGAACCTATCGAACCATAAGCAACGAGACATCATAATCTGCCTACCGAAGACAACATCTTGGCACGATTATCAGGACGAACTCGACAGAGCAGAAAGGGGAGAATTACTAAACTTCAAGGTAAGATACTTCCCAACAAACTCAAGTCCGGGGTGTCGGTGTTATATTTGCCACGACGGCGAGATTAAAGGCTACCACCTAATCCACATGTTCAGTACAGGTAAGTTTGAGTGCACCTCAACAGGAAGAGTGTGGCAAGGAAGATTCATACAAAGAACAGGCAAGTTCCATAAGATAACACCAGTCAAACACCAATCGTTCAGAGGTTGGAAATATAGTGATACACTATGAGGATAAGTGAACTATCAATAGGAGACAGCTTTGAGCTAAAAGAACCTATACGTACACGGTTAACAACCTACAACAAGGGAGACAAGTTTAAGTTAGTAGAGGTGGTGGGTGAAGAGGGAGATGAAATATTCCATGTGGAAGGTGAGCAAGGACAGCCACTAACACTTGCATTGGATAGAGAAATAATAAAGCTATGAGGATAAAGCTAATTAGGCGGGCACCGGTCCTACATCAAAATACATTCTGTAAAGAAACTTTGTTAAAGATACTTGACAACATTTACTGGAGATACCACAGTCTTCGTATTAAACAGTAAAGAAACAGAGTCATGGTAGTTTACAAAGGAGTATTTATAGGTAAGGATATGTCCATGGGATATAAACATGGAGAGATATACGAGTTCACAATTGACCGTAATATACTGAGGCCAGTGGATGTAATGCTACCAACGTGTCCGTACACTCTGAGTGGTTTCTTAACCAACTGGCACGTAATAGAAGCTATGAAATTTACAGACCGGTGGGAAGTAATTTATCGCACCGAGGTATGACGAAGTAGACAAAGTGGTAAAGTCACCGGCGAAGGGCCGGGGTGGAGAAAACGGTAGGTACCTGCCAAGTATCCCAAGTGGTGGTTCGAGTCCATCGTTCGTCACAAACACAGCAGACGTCTCGTAACGACCTAACACGAGAATTCGAGATTGGAGATGAAGTAATAGAAACGGCCTGGTTGTGTTAGGCAGGTGGCAGTGTTCTCCGCTGTGTTAAATTGAGTTGTGGTGTAATGGTAACACATCAGGTTTTGGTCCTGGTATTTGGGGTTCGAATACCTGCAACTCAACAAGTACAGAACATCGTATAATAAAGTGAAAGTAGAAAGTACAGGTAAGGCTGACTGGACTGCAGTGAAACGAGGCATCCGAGTAACAGAGTGATAAGGAGTACAGCGAGTAATCGACTTACGACATTCAGACGAGACCCTGCAACTAATGAAATCATAGTTCTTTGAGTAGTGAAACTTCGACATCAGAAGGCTGGTCGGTGAAGTAAATGATGAAACCATTTCTTACGCCGTTTAGTGAGGATGATATGATACCGCACAGCACTACTCAGAACTAAAGTTCTTTGAAAATAAAGTCCGCAACGCCAACCACACGGCAAAGTCACTGTGCGTACGCTGGTAAGCGCCTTTCGAGGGTAGCACTAAGGCACGTCAAAACAAAAGTCTCTTCGGATTCCGATTATGAGATGTAGTAAGACCTAAGGCACACCGTTGCGGACTACTAATAACTGTCTACACAAAGTAGTTCAGCATCTGGGGTTCAGCACATGAGACAGCCTGTGAGGAGTTCAACTCTCCTGAGATGTAGACTATACGAGAAGTCGTTGAACTACCAATGATATGGTACCTGGATGGGGTGGGGCGTAATAACCACGGAATAAGCCTACATAGTTCCTGTAATCTCGTATAGGAATAGACAGTTAGATATAGCAGAGCTACACAACGAGGTAAACAATCGGCAAGACCTTGAACGTAGATGAAGATGGGCGAGCAGAGTCCTGGTTACGACCCCATCATAATCCCTCACAGTGTATTTGGTCGCTCCCTCTGCTACATAGGGAAGTAGCGCAGTCCGGTTAGCGCACTTGGTTTGGGACCAAGGGGTCGCAGGTTCGAATCCTGTTTTCCCTACAGAGTGAGGAACTCCCTGATAGGAGACTCACAAAGGAGATAGTGTAACGGTGCACGGCTTGTATCAGCAGGCAAGACAGGTTTGACTCCTGGCTCCGGATTAAACGAAAGGATTAAAGTGTAGAGTGACGTCCCTGCATGATGGAAACAGCCTTTCGAGCGTATTGGAGAAGGATATCTCGTGCGGGGCATAACCGCAAGAGCCCGGGGTGAAAGTCCTCGGATACGCTACCAATAGCATTCTGACGAATGTTTAAGAGGTTGAAGTGACTTGTTGAGTTTAAAACGTCGGGTGGCTGCAGTAAGCCCGAAGAAGTAGGTTCGATTCCTGCCAACCTCACAAAGATTGTATTAGCTCAAGTGGTTAGAGCGCTGCACCCGGGGCATTTTGCTTGGCAAGAGGTTATCAGTTCGAATCTGGTATACAATCCACATGGTGACTATAGTTCAGTTGGAGCGTAAGCGTAGAATGTCGGATTGTGGTTCCGAAGGTCACGGGTTCGAGCCCCGTTAGTCACCCAATGAATTGGAAGTATTACATAAGGGAGAGGAATCAGACGTAAGGAGTGGTCGTACGATATGCACGATTATTCTATTCTGAAGAAGATATGGACAATACTGAAACTTATGTGGTTCATAATCTTCACAAAGATTAAGGAAACGACCTACGCAGATGATACAATGATTAATGAAGACACGAAAGTAATTCTGCATTTATCAATAGGAAAGTCAGCGTTTACAGCAAAGTATGAAGTTGGGATAGTGAATGGAAAGTTCATAAACGTATATCCAACTTATTAAGCGGATATGGTGTAATGGTAGCCACGCCTGCCTTAGGAGCAGGTTCCGAAAGGAGTGGGAGTTCGAGTCTCTTTATCCGCACACCAGCCAGAAACAACCCGAAGTACAAGGGAGAGCACTGAGGTGACTGTGTAGCGAGAGTTTAGTCAGTGCAAAACGGCCGTTTCGTCTATCGGTTAGGACGCCAGATTTTCATTCTGGAAAGCTGAGTTCGATTCTCAGTTCGGCTACAAAGGACCTTTAGCTCAGTTGGTTAGAGCACCGGACTCATAATCCGTAGGTCGTTGGTTCAAACCCAGTCTGGAGAGCAAATATGCTCCTGAGGCGCGTAGAAATACAGCATACTTCGGGAGCGCTTTCAACAGAAAACCCGAGCACTGCAACCCACTAAAGGGGAACCAGTTCTCACAAAATCAATAGCTATGTATAAAGTAATTGCAGAAGTTGACAAGAAGTCAGCAAAGTTCTTCGAAGTATCGGAACGCAGTGGAGCTATCAAAGTATTCGCACCTCGCCGTATGGACGAGCACGAACTCACCGCGTGGCTTAAAAAGGACATCGGGCTATCAGTTCAGTGTCATTTTGGAGAGCATGAATGCGTAGGGTTCTTTAACCCATGCCAGAAACTCTCTGAGTACTCTGCGAATCCTAAGACGCAAGTATTGTCCGGCAACCAAAGGGCAACGTTCACACTCAAAGAAGTAAAGAGCTTGTCAAAGCTACAATTCTTCGATGCAGGAGAACAAGTGGGAGTAATCGTGTTTGTAACACGCCCTTACCACGACCTGATGAAGACCGGTACAACAAGGGGTATCGATTCGAAGATACCAAAGCTGGTAATGACAGCAAAGTAAATTACAGAGGCAACTAAACCTCAAAGAGCGCACTCCGAGCAATCAGGGTGCGCTCTCGTATTATAGTAAAACAAAGAACCACTATGGAAAAGACAATCACAAGAGCAATCGAATCAAGACAGAAGAATCTGGACAAGAAGTACGGCGAAGGAGTATTCAAGATACAGCAGACCTTTGACGAACTGATGGAGAAAGGAACTGTGGTTGTAGGTGGACGTCAGACTTGTTCCACTACCGACCCAACTTGGGCAAGGTATATGGCAGTAATGCAGGTCATAAACATCTTTAACAAGTACAGTAAGACTCACACCATAGAAAGGGAGCACGTTCATGTACCAAAGCCAGGCGGAGCATTCAGCGGTGGGTACTGGCACGAAGAGAAGTTAATACTAAAGACAAAGTAATGCTGAGCACACTCTACACAATAGAACCAACCAAGTTCAAGGAACTAATTTACGGTGGAAAGTTCCATTTCACTGTAAAGAACACCAAGACTGGAGCACACTTTGCGTTCTCAGTAAGACGAAAGGCAAAGCAACCTGACCAGACGGAGCCAGACCCCATATGGTGGGTATCGGCTGACACAAAGGATGGTAACTCATTTGTGGGAATGATACACGAAGGTCAGTTCAAACCAAAGGGACATAGCTGTTATCAGTGGGCAATGCAATCGTTCGCCTGGGTGTTCAAAGCGTTCGTACTAAACACAGTAAATCAATACCCGGAAATAATAAAGTTGTACCATCACGGAACGTGTGCAGTGTGCGGCAGGATAATGAAAGACCCGGACTCTATAGAAAGAGGAATTGGTCCGGAGTGCGCAAAGATAGCAAAGGATATGTACAGTAAAATACACAATGATGGCAAAGATACAGATAATCTCCCGAGTAACACTGAACCAACTGGTCAGTGAGGGAGTACTATTCCGGGAAGTACTAAAGTCTCCGGATACAATCACAACAACCTGGAAACAGGGCAGTACAGTAATTGCAAAGGAAGAACGTTGTATAGATGCACAACCCGCCCAAGACCTACCGCAGTTAAATCTGATAGACATGGACTTCGGGCAAGACCCATTCTAAGATAATGCCACGTAGACCAGATAATGATATGTTCGACTGCTTTAAGATTGGATGGCACCAGCTTGATAATCTTGATGTAAAGTGGTTTGGTAGCAGAGTAGTTGCTCTTGCAAGGACATTCAATCCAATACGAACACTGGACCTCGATGAACTCACGGCAGTAACGAGAGCCATGTTCGAACTGGTAAAAGCAGAACTACAAGCATCCACAGTAGACGAGAAAGGTATACCATTGGACGATGGTAGTATAGTTGCACAATATGTCAGGGTACAGCGTGACCTCAATACGGCAATGAAACAGCTACAGCCTGAGAACCGTGACTACCTGATGCCAAACGCTTTGCGTGAGTACACAAAGATGCACTCGCCAACTCTACACGATAAGCTACATTACTATGGATTATGGAACTGAAGTACCAAATAACCTATCTAAATCAACGCACTGGAATGAGGGAAACCTACCTCAACGGAACTGCATTTGATACTGAGGAAGAGGCCTACGACGAGATACGAAGACTGATAAGAGACCGACAGCCAAGAAGATTCGGTCCAACTGAACGTATTAATTATAAAGTCAAACCAGTAAAGATAAAGCTACATGGCACGAAAGTCTAAAGACAGGGTGTATTTTGGACTGTTCTTACTAACCTCAGCTGCCACGATAGGATGTGTGATTGCGGCGTTGTGTGGAGATACTAAGCAGTGGATGCATGCCCTAATCTTAGGAGCACTCTCAGCAATCAATTTCAGACTAACCTGCCGAGAATAAGTCACAGCAATTTCACAAGCAGTCTACAATCAACAGTGGACTGTATTCGTATTAGAGGTAAACCATGACAATATGAACTCAATACAGGAAAAGCTGACATTCGGCAAGCACACAGGAAAGTCCCTTGAAGAGATAGTAAAGGAAGACCCTGCCTATATGGTATGGATGCACCAGAACTTCAAGGTAGACAATAAAGAGGTAAAGAAGTGGATTAAGGAACAGGCATATGCTTACGCATACGGTATCAATCTACTACTGGATTCCACCAAGTCTAAACTGACTCATGGAAAACATTCAGGCAAGACAGTGGAACAACTTATGAAAGAAGAGCCGTCCTACCTCGAATGGTTGCTGAAGAATCCAACTTCATTTGTGTTCACAGATGAACTGAGAAAGGAACTTAAGAAACACTTCAAAGCTACCAAGTAATGGCCGAGATAATAACAAGGGAAACACTGAAGAAACTCAAGGTAAACATGAGTAACTTCATGATGTTCCGGGACTTCATTCCTCAACGAGGTGAATCCATAGAAATAATAGGAACTAGCAAAGGACAGGAGTCGAGGGTAGAGGTATTTCAAGCATTAACACAATTGGAGTACGGTGATTCGAGGTGGAGATACTCTAAAACTATCAATAATGACAAGAAGTAAGTTCCTGGAATTCATAGGATTCCGATTTATTATCAACAGAAGGACTCGTGAGATTCACCGAGTGTCTTCCCTGAAAGACCAGTGCCAGGTCGACCAAATGCTCCATTCAGAGTATGCAACACTCTGGAAAGTAACAAGACTATTAAGGAAGTCCAAAGGACAACCTGTAAGTAAACAATACGATGGGTGCGCACATTGCAACCCGAAATACCACTGGAAATAATGGACAACTCAGTAAAGCAACTATTAAAAGAGGCAACAGCGTTCGCCGACAGAACTGATTTCATGAACTACCCACAGGCGATAATTGACCTGTTTCAGGAGTTCGAGATGTTACTGTCAATCGACGACACTAAGAGCCCGTTCGACAAGTCCGAAGAGTTTGGAGCATTTGCATATGATGCAACAGTACTTGCTGAGGCAATGAGCTACAACCGTACAGAACATGAACCGATAGTAGATGACCTTGAAATTATAGCGAACTACTGTCGCTCAATACAAACCAAACTAAAACAATCAATGGAGACAAAAGATTTCGGATGGGCACTACACCAACTCCGCGAAGGTAAGAAAGTGCAACGTGCAGGATGGAACGGTAAGGGAATGTTCCTTGTACTGATTCCTGCAAAGGAATGTACCTCACAAAACTGTGAATGTCCTGACGCTCTCAAGCAAGCATTTCCTGTGGCTGTGCCATACGGTCCCTACATCGCCATGAAGACGGCACAGGACAACGTGGTGCCCTGGTTGGCGTCACAGACGGACGTCCTTGCTGAAGACTGGGACATTTCGATTCCGTAAACACCAAGATTCTGACATAAATCGAAGTAAAGGAGCTACGCTGTGAAGCACGGCTCCTTTACGTATTTAATGACACAACTAATAAGAATTCAAATGAATCTAACTAAATTCGCAAAGGAAGTTTATGAACGGGCCAAAGGTCGTGGTTTCCATCAGAACAAAGATGCAGACAACCTCGGTACAATGCTGATGTTAATTGTATCCGAACTTGGAGAGTGTCTCGATGCCGACCGCAAAAGCAGGTGGGTAGACAACATCAAGACCACAGCTAACTGGAAACACATGAACGACACCGAGTTTAAGCAGTGGTTCGAGGCAAATGTTAAAGACACCGTCGAAGATGAACTCGCTGATGCCCTCATAAGGATTGCGGATACAGCAGGACGGTGCGATATGGACTTACAAACTCACGTGGACATGAAGATGCGCTATAACGAACTGCGCCCTCATAAGCACGGAGATAAGAACTACTAAGCCATGCTGGTACAGACAATGACCGCCAACGAGAAGGTGGACGAAGTGTTAAAGGACTTTAACTGGGGAGAAGAAAGATTACCGGGACTTAGCAGAAAGTATAACAAAGCAATCAAGGCTACTCGCAAGAGGAAAGGGCAAGTATTCCTGGGAGAAACTCACTACAACACACCCAGAAACAATAAGCTGATTCTCTTAAATCTTGCAGAGAATGGCGAATCGTCTGCGATAATGGTGTTCGAGCAACCAGTACAGGTAAAGGACGGCGGAGTTCTAAGAAACTACGTTCAGTACATAGTTCCGTCCAGACCAACCACTTTCAGCAGACTAACTGGACAGAAAGCAGGTCGTGGTACCGTTTACACTCATCACTTTGTCAGCAGGTTGAAAGAGCGAGCCAATATGACGTTATTCGATTTACTGATGGAATCAGACTTTACAGGAACTCTCGCCCTCGAGTCAGGGCAACAAGCTGAGTATTCCAAGAAAGGAATGATAATCTACGATGCTGAGGACAGAGTACTGGTAGCAAGAACATTCATCGGAAGAAATCAATTGTTCAAAAATCAAATAGACTTTGAGCCTACAGCAGAACAGCATAAACAGGCGTACAGAGAATATTTACAAGACACCAAACAACTATAATTATAATGGTAGAACTAAGTAATGTAAAGGTATACGAACTACATGAATCAGTAGTTGCGTGTAGAAATGCAATGAGGTCAGCTCCTGCAAAGATAGCAGGAGCTGATGAACTGGGAACATTCTACTCAGACGAAGAGTTTGAGGAATCTCTGAAACGTGCGAAAGCACTGGCTAAATCTCCGTCGAACTCAGGTCACTGCAACTTCTTGGTGGGTATACGAGTAGCATTCGACATCGTGTATCCGAACTACTTCTCTCCGGAACTGCAAAGATACCACTTCCTCGATATTGTGACATCATCATCAAAGATGCACAAACTGGGTGCTCTTGTAGAAGCTGGCTCGTTCAACAAGTACGTTGACCAAAGGCTTATCGCTATCGTGCAGGAGTATGCAACGAAATTCTTGCAAGATGACTCTTACGAGAACCGCATGGGACTTCTATCTAACTGTCCGCAGGGTATAAAACTCTTTATGAGGTGTAACACAAACTACCTCCAACTCCGAACAATCTACCATCAGCGTAAAGACCACCGCTTGAAAGAGGATTGGGGTGCATTCTGCGAAATGGTAGAGAAACTCCCATACTTTGAGGACTTTATAGCACCGGCACCAAAGTCGCTTGCAGAACTTAAGGAGTGGGCATTTATGGCATACAGTCAGGGTGGAGTTGACGCTGGCCTATTCCCAGATGTAGAGGCAGAAGACGGTGGACTCCGTGATGATTTCGAACGGTGGTGGAACCACAACAAACCATACTAAGCCATGAACCCAACAGACAAGAAACTCATATTCATGGACCTCGACGGCACTTTGATTAAGACTGCATCGGGCAACAAGTTCCCCACCTACATAGGTGATTATATTATTCGAACAGAGGTTCTCGCCAAACTGAAGGAGATATTCCCGAACATGTCGCACATACTAATTGTGTCGAACCAAGGCGGTATTGAAGCCGGGTTCCATACAGTAGGTGCGATAGAAGCCAAGTTCAATGCTATACAGAACTCAATTATAGACTTCTTCAAGAACGAGATACCAGTTTTAGCAAAGTTCTGCATGGTGAACAACAAGGCTGACCTGTTTAGAAAGCCCAACCCTGGTATGTTCTTTACTCATCTGAGGGATGTATTCACCATGCATCTTTACGAACCCAGACAGGAGTTCGACCGAGCCAACTTTGACATGAATCAGTGCATTATGGTTGGTGATGCATCGGGTCTGGAAGGAAACCACTCAGATGATGATAAAATGTTTGCACTACATGTCGGCATCGATTATGTCGATGTTGAGGAGTTGCTGACATGGGAGAATGCCGCTATTGACTAATACTCTTCGTATATTGAGGTAAGAAAGGACCTCTAATGTGTCCTTTCAACCCTCAATCATGAAAAGAATAGTATTAACATTACTGAGCGTAGCAACCTTAATGAGTTGCAGTAAGTCAGAAGAGTATACAGCACCGATACCATATCTGACAATCACACAAACAGGTTACACCTGCGAAAGTACCACGTCCCAGATAAGGGTTGAAATCAACTCCAATGTCAACTGGAAGATAGTACAGCAGGAAGACCCGAACCCGTGGGTAGACTTCGGAACCACAGACTGGGGAATAATGGTCTGGGTACAGGCAAACGAAAGCTACCAACGCCACAAGGAATTCAAAGTAGTCTCCGAAGATGGTACCATCGAGCACACCCTGACGATAACACAAAAGCAACCAGAGGACTTTGTTCCGGGAGAAGGGGAAGACACACAGCTTTCAGTAACTCCGAATTACCTACAGTTTTCACCAAATGGCGGAACCAAGACCGTCGAGGTAAACTCACTCACGCTCTGGAGAATTCTCGAAGAGACTGAAACCTATCCCGTAGAGATGTCAATCACTCCAATTAGTGGAACCGGTAAAGGCACAGTAACAATAACCCTCGGAGAGGACAAGAATGTATCGACAAGGTCAGGCGAGACCGAACGTATCGTAAAGATAGTATCGGGCAGTCAGATGGTCGAACTACGAATAACACAAGGTAAAATAATCGATTTTTAAGAACAATGGATAAACCACAACAAGGTCCCAACAAGATAGTCTGCTACTGCACCAAGTGCGGAAAGGAGATTACAGAGTCTGCGGGCCTTTCCAAGAAGTACATCAAGTCGTACTGGGATGAAATGGTGATGCAGGCACCTCTACTTATGAAGTGTGAGTGCCACACCGAACAGCCCAATATGAACCTCAGGTTTACAATCCGACGCACCGCTATCACTAAGAACGGTAAAGCCAAGGAACAAACACCGCTCGAGTTCGGCCTTAAAACAAAGGCAGGAGCGTTCGAGAAACTACAAAAGGATTACGATAACCTTATGCCACAGTCTGCTATGGTAGCGGCCGCGGTAGATAAAAAGATGCAAGAGAATGAGCCTGGAACAGAAAGCTAAGGAGTGGGCAGATAACCACTTTGAAGAAAGACGCAGCAATACAGGAGCAAGAGCCGGTTACATCAAGGGTGCCGAAGAGATGCGCAAACTAGCGATACAGGCATTCGACGAAATGTGCTACGGCACAGAAGAGAACCCAGCACCAGACGAGTTCGAACCGGATATGGACTACCACCGGAAGAACTTTATCAAGAAACTGACAAGAGAATGAAACGGTACCCCATAGGGTTCGCATTCAATGAAGAATACACCCAAGTAGCGCTCATCCGTAAGAACAAGCCGGAATGGCAGAATGGATGTCTGAACGGCATCGGCGGTAAGCAGGAAGAAGGAGAAACTCCCATCCAGACTCAGATACGAGAGTTCGAGGAAGAGGCAGGCGTCAGACATGTAGAGTGGAGACAATTTGCCACAGTTCATAACGACAACTTCGTATTAAACTGTTTTGCAACCGACTCTATCGACCTCACAACAATAAGGTCGATGGAAGAGGAGCAAGTAGGTTTGTACAACGTATCAGAAGTACTCCACGATAGGGAAAAGATGATAAGCAATATTTCCCATGGTTAATAGCCATGGCAATGTACGACATCAATTTTAAGTTTGATATTGTACCAAGTGAGGATTAAATGTAGACTTTCGTATGGAGATTTGAATTTAAACCAAATCGATTTATGGAAAGAGTTTACAGAGTCACTAAGAACAGAGTGACACAATTGGGGCCAAAGTTGGCAGACCTCGCTACTAAGGAGCAGATTGAGCAGAACATAAAGTTTCTGTGTGAGCAGGCAGACCGTTCGGAGCACTTTGAGTATGAAAGAGACCGGGCAAAGGTTTTAGAGAAAGCGGCTCGAAATATGAGACGCATTTTTGTATTCGCGTCAGATGCTGGAATGTACAATCTCTACCTTGCGATTGAAAATGAGTACATCGTGTGGGACGACGAACAGTACTGCGTAACAGTTTGCGAAACAGAGGAAGAGGCGAAGAAGTTTCTGGATTTGTAGCACTACACAATTCGTATGTAGGTCTTAATAAGACCTACATACTTGAACTAAGAGCCACAGGAGAGCCTTATACTCGCTTAATTTTCTTTAATTTTCTGCAACCAAGCAAATTTAATTTATCATCGCCCAAATCAAGCCTATAGAGAGCAATCTCAGGAAGAAAAGAAATTTACCAAGGCATGGACAATCAAACGAGAAAGGATATATTTCCGCCATATCAAGATGAAAACCCGCCACAAAACCTAAGGTTCCAAAGATGTACCGCTAAGATTGTGACACAAACGAGACAAGCCATGGAGTCCGTAGTAGAAACAAGAAAACGAACTCCTCAGGATATTGAAAGGGAAAATGCATATTCGAAATCACGATGGGCAGATGATGGCCATTTTATAGGATAAACCCAAGTACGTCGCTGTACGATAGAGATAGCAAGGAAGATAAAGTGAATTATTTTGTAATTTTCTTTAATTTTTCCTTGCTGTTTCGATTTAATTTTGTATCTTTGTTATAGGATAATTCACTATAATCGTATAACAAGTAAACAAACATACAGCGATGAAAAAGTCAGAACAAACAGACCAAGTTATTGAGAGATTGTATTTCTTAACACAGCAGTTCACAAAGAAATACGTTCACAAGTACTACAAACAGTACACCGGAGACGTTGAAGATTTAGCAGGAGAGTTCTTCGTGGAATTTATGACCCCTAAATCACGGATACCGGGCAATGAAGAAACACTGCTCGACAAATTCAACCCAGATTACACCAAGGGAGCAGTTGATGCAGACATGAACTTCTGCCGAGTGGTTCAGGTTTCAGTTCAGCGAATGCTGATAGACCGCTCACGACAGGACACCACTCCACTCAAATCAATCGACAGATTCACCGACGAGTTCGGGGATTGCATCACCAAATCGTTCGGACTTCTTGCCGACGAGCCGACCATCCTCATCGAGGACAGAGAATTCACAGCGGCAGACATCAACACATTCCAAAAGAGTTTTAGCCAGTTATCTCCGAAAGAACAACGAGCGATAGAACTCGAGTTCGAGACCGTTAAGAACGTGATAAACAAGAACTGGGCAGAGGCATTCGCCACTGTACTGGGAACCACGCCCACCAGCGATGTCCTTACGGTAGAAGTTGCTACCGAGGAAACAAAGATACAGTGTTACGTTCAGCAGATTACAGACAGGACGGCAGTTCTTCTCATAGACAACGCAATCGTTGAGTTCGATATCAACACCAAACAGCCAAGGAACAAACAACTGACCTACAGAATAGAGTCCGACCTGCCGAAGAAATATCACAGCAAAATACACCGCAAAGAGTTTGCAGCAGAAATGGCTGCCCAGTAAGACAACTTTCCTACCGCCCGAGTATCCCTGCCACTGTCGTGACAGGGATACATTGTTTTACATGAGAGAAGATGTTTTAAAATACTATAATGGTGAGAAGAAAGACCCGCTTTCTCTGCAAGAGATGGTAGACCTGTGTGATAGAAGGTCCCCAAGATTCCGTGCAGAGGTAACCGGGTACAATATCTACATCACAAGTACCAAGACAGACAACCTGCAAATCATAGTAGGCTCTTCTTCGAAGAAGGGTGAAATGTACTTTAAGTTCAAGGTAAAACACAAGCGTAAGCTGACAGACCCCGAGAAGAAAGACCTGCAGTACTACTTTGGCTGGATTGAGAACATTCCATATATACATACAAACTTCTACGAAGAGACGTTTACGATAGAAGCACCATTCACTGAAAACCTTTTACCATAATGAACATAAAGAAAATAAAGGATGCGTTAACATACGCAGAGAAAAAAGCAAGAAAAGTTGCAAAAGAAAAAGCCCTCGAAGAAGCAAAAGGACCATTTTATACAGGAGATAAAATTCCAAAGGCTTGGGATATGGACTGGAACGTTGTGGAAACCATAACTGTACCAGATACAGTGTATCATTTAAGCCCAGCTGAAAACAAAGAATCGATTTTATCCAAAGGATTGATTCCCCAGCATGGGGAATCAACAAAACAGTTCAATCAAGCATACGGAGAAACAACAGATGACAAAACACCATTCGTGTACACAATGAATGAAGTAAATACGGGCGGTTCTGGAATAGGAACTAAGGTGGCTGAAGGAGATGTCTATGAAATAGACACCAGAGGAATAGGATGGGAGTATAACCCAAGAGAGGGAACTTTGCGGACACGAGAAATAATCCCTGTCAAGAATATAAGGCACAAAGGTAAGGTAAAAGATTATAAGTAATGGAAAAACACAACTACAAATGCAGGAACTTTAAACCATACGAGTTGGTTCCTCCCGAAATTTACAACAGCTACAACGACGCTAATCGTGATGAAATATATGAACTGTTCGAAAAGGATGCGCTCATTACAATTGACCTCATTCGTGACTGGGCAGGTGTAGGCATTACAATTAACAACTGGTACTGGGGTGGTGCTCGTCGTGATTCGGGCTACCGGGCACCAGACTCCAAGGTGGGAGCATCAAAGTCAGCACATAAGCCAGACCTGCCAATCCGTAGGGCCTGTGCTTTCGACCAAATCAGCACCAAACTGACAGCACAGCAACTGTGGGCAATCATCGACAAGAACGCGCATAAGCTACCGGCCAAGATACGGATAGAAAAGACCTCAGGCGGTAAGCCCATCACGTGGCTACACACCGACACGAACTCCAACACTGGAAACGCTCCAGCATACTTCAAAGCAAATCCTAACTCAAAAGTCTACTACTTTGCTGCATAAACCCATAATCCGCTGGGTAGTAAATATACTACTCCTCATATGGCAATTCCCACAAACGTTTGTGGGAGCCATAATCTATGTATTCCGTCACAGGGACTCACGTTTTACAGTAAAGGATAAGAATGGTTTAATTCTTGCATGGTGTGGAGTTGATGACCGCTTTGTCTCCAACATACCAGAGGATAAAACCCACAACGGTATTTCATTGGGTATGTTCGTGATAATGGAGAAGTTCACAACAACTACACGAGACCATGAGGCAAACGGTCACTGTCGACAGTCAAGGATGCTGGGACCTTTATACTTACCAACAGTGGGACTTTGCTCAGGAGTGCACAACCTTGTACACAGGTACAAGGATAAAAAGAATATACCAACGAAGTCCTACTATGACTTCTGGCCCGAAAGGTGGGCAGACAATCTGGCAGACATTAAACGATAAGACTATGAAGAATATACTATGGGTAGTGTTGTTTGGAATGCTACTCACAACCTCAGGGTGTTGCAGAAAGCTAATCCCATCTGCATCTGAAAACGTCAGAGACTCCGTACGAGTGGAGTACAGGGAGATAATAAGGGAAGTGGAAGTACCGATAGAAATACCAGTCGAAAAGCTGGTAAACGTGGTACCTGCTGACAGTACATCATTCCTGCAAACAACACTCGCAAGGTCAGAGGCAGGAATAAAGAATGGACTACTTTGGCATAATCTGGAGAACAGACAGGACACCAAGCCAACGGTCACAATCCCTGTAAAGGACACCGAGAAAGAGGAAGTCAAGGTGAGAGAGGTGGAAAAGATAGTTCCCTACCCCGTTGAAACTCCACTAACCAAGTGGCAGAAGTTCCGCATGGATATCGGCGGGTGGACACTTGCCGCACTTCTGGGCATCATAGCCTGGATAATTATAAAGAAGTTTGTACTAAAACGATGACAGCAATGAAAGAAACCACGAAAGAACAACTTAGGAAGATAACAATCTTCCTACTACTATTCTTCTCGACAGTAGGTTTGGTAGGTGGTATCGGCTATCTGTTCTACATCAAGCAGACACCGATAGCAATCTTCCAGCTGGTGACAATCGTCCCATTCTTCGTAGCTAAGTGCACGATACCATGGTTTAAGAAACTCCAGCAGTAACCTCGCGATTCGAATTATCCTATTTCATCGCACAGAGCCCTACAATACGTAGGGCTCTTCGTATTATAAGTAAACTAAAGAACAAAGGATATGTCACGACAATCAGTTATAAACCTAATAGAGATTTATGTCGAGAAGAACAAACACAACTACTCAACGGTAGGGTACTGGTTTTCTCCATTGAAACTGACAATTTCACACATCGATGTGCAGTTGGGATTTACTCACAGGTTTGGCAAACTTGTACTGGGTTTGTGGAAGGACAATGAGCACACATCCATACACCGAGACTCTCCGAAGTTTGAAATAAAGACTGATTCAGAAAGGGGAGACCCTGGATATGCAGAGGAAGTCTACATACGAATAAAGAACCAAGTAAATAAATGGTAACACCATGGTACAAGGACGCCCAATATTAACATACGACGAAAGTGTAGCAGACTTCTACAACAGAAATGCTGATATTTATTCCAAAATGTACTGGGACGAGATGGAAAGCATTGAGAAACTACGGTTCGTATAGAAAGTATAGTTAAACCACTAATAAGTACAGCGATGACACAGGAAAAGGTAATAGACAAAATCAAGAAACTGCTCAGACTTTCTAAGTCACCAGCAGAGGCAGAGGCAATGCTCGCTCTACAGAAAGCACATGAGCTGATGCTCAAACACAACATAACGGTTCACGAACATGAGAGCCTGTCAACTGAGGAGAAAGAAGTAATCACTGACCGCAGAAAGGTATCGAATTCTGAACTGAGAATAGCAAACACAATCAGGATGCACCATCCGGTGGAACTGCTCGTGGGCAGAGGAAGAACTCTCATCATTATCGGACACCCCGACGATGTAGAGATATTCAACACCATACTTCGGTACATGGTTGCCGCATTCGAAGTATTATCCTCAAAGGCAGTCGAAGAATACTACAACCCGACCTACGAGGATGGAAAGATAGACGCATTGTATGGAATCTTCGGATTGAACCCTGACCGTAACCGCTCACGTTCCACATCCATCAAGATTAAGAACGAGTATTGCACTGGATTTGTTAAGGGAATGGATAGGGCACTAACAGAGATAGAAACACAGTATGCTCTGGTACTTGTCACTACTGAGGCAGTGCAGAAAGTCAACGACAAGATGTGCACAGGCTCACGTCCTATCACAGCAACTTCCATCGGAGACACAAGAACCCGCGAGAAGGGAGAGAAAGACGGATACAGTGTTGCAAAAGCAAAGGGAAAGATGGTAGATGCGTAATTATCAGAAAGTCACATGATACATAATTAAAAAGATGTATCATGGAACTGACAGTAAAGACAAAGACACGATTAGGAGCATACTCGAGAGGACTTTATAGAATAACCTACGTAAACGGATACGTCTACGTAGGTTCTTTTATAAACTATAAGAACCACGTGCTGGGAGAAACCTATTTTGGCTCATCCTACGTAGCAAAGTACAATGGATGGAATGTGGGAAATAATTCTCCGAAGAACACAGAGTGTAATCGTAAGCACATTCAGACAGTAGAAGTATGGGTCCTAAGCAAGGACACAGCACCGTTGCAGGGAATGTTGGAATCAAGATTTATAAGACATCAAGCACGACATTTAGGCATTGCCGATTGTGCTTTAGTGCTGGATAAGGGACAGAATGGAAACTTTACATCGTCTTATAGAAGACACGGAAAGTTATTGAATTTACATTGCAATGATGCATCGCAGGCAGGAAAAGTGGCATGGGCAAAGAGGAGAGCAGAGGGCTCTACAGAATTGCAGAAAGAGGCACATCGTGTAACTATAAAGACAGCACAGGCGGTCAAGATAGAGAAGTCAACAAGGTATAAAGTAACAACACCTGACGGAATATTGGTTCAGGGAATAAGGAGCGAAATATCAGCTCAGCTTGGAATTCCAGTAAACAATCTACGTGGACTATTCAATGGAGTGAAGGGCAAGACATCGTATTTAGGGTATAAGAGTAAAATCAAAGGTTATAAAATAGAAGTTATATGAAAACTTTACTACAGATAACAGTACAGTTGGACGGAAAGGCAAAGACTTGCTATGTGCAACAAGTGACAGAAAAGCAAATAGTGGTTGTAATAGGAGCCACCTTATATTATGTGGACAGAGCGACTGGAATCTGTCGGAAAAACCCATCCTACATCAAGATAGACAAAGTCTCCCTTGACAAAATAGAATTCTACCTCAAATCCCACAACATGCTTAAACAGCACAGTGGTTGCAAGACAGACCAGAACTTCTGGAGCTACAAGGACAGAACACCTCATACTACAATAGACCTCACAACCAATGGCTAAGTGGTTCATGCCGCGCACTCAGGCGGAGAAAGACAGATGGTTCAAACAAGAACTCGAACGTCGAAGGGCGTACAATGCTTACAGTGGCATAAAGATGCAGTTGGGCAATGTAAAGCCGGGAACGGAGTGTTTTATTACCCACGACTACAAGGGTGACATCAAGAACGGCACCAAACTAATTCCTCAGAACAAGCAGACTCTGTACACCACAGAGTGTAAGGTCATTTGGAACGACGGCACTGAGAAAACGATGCCAATCTCTAACCGTGCGAGGGTGAAGATACTAACCAAGGACCTCAACTTGGGACAATTTAACAGGGAGTAAAAGAAATGAGATTCACAGAACAGAAGATACAAGAGGAGTTCTCCAAAACCCTATTGGGAACAGTGGAGTTGAATGTATGGCACAATGGGTTCGAGGCAGATATCTTGAACAGAGTAGCACCAGATGCGTTCATAGAGTATGAGATAAAGATAACACAAGAGGACTTCTTTGCAGACTTCTTCAAGGAGAATAAAGGATATCATAAGCATGAGCTGATTAAGTCGGGGATGCATGTAAACCAATTCTGGTACATCTGTCCATTCGCAACTATAGCTCCAGGAATAGTACCACTTTATGCAGGATTAATCTACGTCAGAAGATTATGGAAAGTCGACAAGTACGTGTACGACTTCATTAGGGTAAAACTCCCAGGAGTTCCAGTTTAATCCCAGCTAAACTTAAAACTCTACCTGAAACTCGTAAGTTAAAGAACCGGTTGAGACTTTAACACAGTTAAACAGTCACACAAACGAGTACTAAACTACTTTAACAACTATAGTAGGGCACCTACCATGCCCTATTCGTATTAATAAGTAAATAACAAAATCAAGTTAAATATGTCAAATCTATCAAAAGCGGAACTCGACTACTACGACCGCGTCCCACAGCACTTGAGAAGGCTGAATGAGAACATAGAAATACAAAATCAGCTTAAGCAGAAAGAGCTCGATTTTCGTGAAAGAGAACTGCGAATGAAAGAAAAAAAGAAGCACTCATTCAGACGCAGAGAAACGCTGTACTCTCCGGACTTACAGGCATAGTAGTACTGACCATACCATCTTCTACTCAGCGTAGTGAAGAGGCAAAGGTTATCATGCAGACTATAAACGCTGTATTAGAGCGGTCAAACGAACAAGACTTCGACACGTCACTCGAAACTCACAAAGATAAGTAAGCCATGCCAAGACGTAAAGATGAAATAATTGCCATCTACGAAAAGTTGGCATCCGGATTCACCCCAGCATTCCTGCAAGGTAAAACGACATCCATTCTCCGTCCCACAGGTAGAGGTGATGTAATGGCTGCAAGGGACTACATCCACGCTGCGGCTATCCTCGCAGAAATGTACAACCATCTTACACCAGCCCAACTCGAAGACGCCAGGGTGAACTGCCTGACGGAAAGGGATGCACTCACTATCCTGCCTATGGCAGTGTCGTTCCGGCTAAAGATGTATTCTCCGTGTCTCGCCTACCGCTATGACGAGCTGAAACCGAAAGAACAACTCGAACTCTGGAATTCCAAAGACTGGGTATTCACACAGAAGATAAACGGCAACCGTGGAATCCTCTGCTTTATGCCCCCCACACAAGAGTATCCTAAGGGCAGAACGTTCCTTTTCTCAAGAAATTACTCTGACGTGGACTGCTCGCTCCCAGAGTATTGGAAAAACATTTACCAAGCGTTCAACACCACCGACCAAACCCATCTAAAAGGTTTCACGGCACTGGATGTGGAAATCCTCTTCGACCCACAGATGGACCTCTCCGGCAAACTGCACGAGTACGGCATCCCAACCGACTCCAAACTTGAAGCGATGTCTGCCCTTTTGCAGATGAACTCACCGCAAGCCATAGAGATTCAAAAGAACTTCTATCAGCTACATCAAAGGCACCTCGTGACATTCAAACTTATCCACCCCCTCTATTTTCAAGGTGTCAATTATACCACCAAGACTCTGCAACACGGTATGCAGGTCTACGACAAGGTCATTCAAACCCACAAGACCAAGTCATTCAATCTCCAACCAATCGACCGTTGTAATGGAACCAAAGAGCAAAAGGAAATCTTCCTCAACACCATCATCAATAACAATGGAGAGGGAATCGTTGCCCACAATGCCAAAGGTAGTTATGTCACCACGGATAATAGAAGTAAGCAATCCTGGGTCAAACTCAAACGTTCCGTTGGGGCACAAGCCAATAAACAGGGGATGGGTGATACCATTGATGGGTTCATCACCGGGTTCAAACTTGGAACTCCGGGTACAGCTAATGAAAACCTTGTCTCTGCATTCGAGGTATCCATATACCTGCAGACAGCAAAAGGAATGTTCAAGCACCACATCGCCAACATCCCGAACATAACCCGCGATATCCAAATCCAGTGCACAGTATCCGATGGTGCAGGCTCCTACACACTACATCCTGATTTCTATAACCTCGTCCTCGAAATGGACGGTCAGAATATCTCCAAGCAGTCACGGCGTCTTACCCACCCAAGAATGCTCCGAGTGCGAACCGACAAGACCCCTGAAATGTGTATCTACACAGAGGCATTCATAAACTCACAACAAGACTAAACCAAATGGCAAGACGATACGAAGCAAAGGAAGTAAGGGGTACAGGCTGTATAAGCCGGCTCCGTGTAAAGTACATCGTGGTACGAAAGATATGGATATTCCAGTTCACGATATGGGAATCCGAACCTCTTTTAGTCTTCGATAATGAAGACCTGGAGATAGCACAGGCAACACGAAACAATGCACGTCGAATTGTAAGACACCTCAGCAAATGAAAGATTCAGCATCAATAGACCACAGGGCTCGTGCCGAAGATATGGCTGCAAGGCAAACCATAGACGAAGTCCGCAACGAGTATTACCACGGTATCCACAAGAACGACCCCGCAGAAGGTCTGGAAATAGACATTTTCAAACGTGGTGCTGCCTACGGCCGCAATGAAATGCTTGTAGCATCAGGCTGTGACCGTAATATCCCGATGATAACTCCAACTGCTTTTGTCAAGGCTTGGCATCCCACATTAAACAAGGCAGTAGATGACTTTATCAAAGAGAACACCGATTTCTATAACAAGCACGCGGCGCAGATGGGTGATACAAACGCTCGCGAGTACATGATTCAAATTATGACTCCAAATCTGTTCGACAAAGCCCTCAACTACTTCTGGTTCCTTGCAAAGAACAAGATTGCAGAAACCGCTAAAATAAAGAAGGGACTTATTAACGAGCCTGGCGTGTTCATACCAACCGCTGAGGTAGACAAGGAATCAATAACATCCATACCACTCCCCACAGAATAATGCCCCGACCTTTCAAGGACATAACAGGACAGAAGTTCGGAAGACTCACAGCAGTGCAGTTCATTGAGCGCAAGAACCGCAGAACCATCTGGGAATTCAGGTGTGACTGCGGTCTCCCTGTTTATAAACGCCTTGACCAAGTAGAGAGCGGAGCAATCCAGTCTTGTGGATGCTATCAAAGTGATGTGACATCAGCAAGGATGAAAGGTGGTAATGCAACTTCATTTAAGAAAGGGCAAACTGCCTACAATAAAGGTAAACCCGCAGTAGAGTGGTTGGGAGAAGAGCAAGTACAAGCTAATATCCAGAGACTGCGAGATAATCCACCACCGCCCGACCACATCTACAAGGTTTGTGAAGCTAACAAGAAACCCGTTGTGCGAATGGATTTATATGGCAAAGTCCTTGAAATCCATGATAGCATCATATCAGCTGCAAATGCAGTCGGAGCAACTCAATCCCAAGTGGGTTCAGTGTGCCACCACCGTATTAACAATAAAGGATATGAATCTAAGACGTGCAAGAAGCACACATTCCTATTCCTTGATGAATATTTAGAACGATTTGGAAATGAACACCTACTACATCTACGAACTGGGGACGGCAAAGCTACTGCACTCTATAGAAGCAAACTATACAAAGGTTCACGAGAGCGGCTCTGTGCAATTCTACCGAAAAGATAACATAGTAGCAGTGGCTCCTAAGAATACAATAGTTATACAGAAATGAAACGAAGATACTCTAAAGCTGAAGTAGACAATTACATTCGTAAGCTTAAGCAACAAGGATATAAAGAGACCGGAAGAACATGGGGTTCTACTGGAACTCTCACGCGAACTTACAGCAAAGAGATAGACGGTAAAACATTCTCTAAAACCCTAACCTTTACGACCAACGGATGGCTCTCAATAACCTGAGAGCCATCTTCTTTACACAGCCATACATTAGTATAAATCTACGAATGCTATGGCAGACTATATCAGGCACGATGAATTTACACTGGTAACTCGACTTGAGACAGGAGACTTCTTTTTGGGGTACTCTTCGTTGTCGAAGGACCCAATCAGATTCACCGTAACAACTCTCTTCGGAAATATACCAGCCGGTGCAATCAACACCGATGATATAGCAGTTCATGCTATCACCACATTGCGAATCAAACCTCTTGCAATTACCACCGAACTCCTCAACGACGTTGCTGTAACAACCATCAAGATTGCCGACCTTAATGTCACGACAGATAAGTTAGCTAACCTCTCAGTAACCACAGCGAAGCTTGGTTCATTATCAGTAACCACTGCTAAAATAGCAGGTCTGGCAGTCACTGAAGCTAAAATCGGTGCACTTGCTGTAACCGAAGGTAAGATAGGAGACCTCGCCGTATCTACTCGCACGATAGCAGATCTTTCTGTAACCAACGGTAAGATAGCACCGCTCGCAGTTACGAACGACAAGATAGCCAACGCTACCATTGAGGAAGCGAAACACTCCGCTGCTGCAATATCCCAACTGAAGCACTACGACTATGTTGTGGATACTCAGGCTAAGCTGGACGCTCTTAAGTCCTCGACTTCGTACAGAAGGGTTCTAATTAAGCCACCTGCTGGAAGTACAACAGCAACCTATAACATAACAACCAGCGCATTACTTCTGTACTCTAAGGAAGTGGATGTATCATCGGGAGTTGTACTAGAGGTAGCGTATACTGGCTCCATCTGGACAGCTATACAAGCATCCAATGCAGTAATCAGAGGCATGCAGCTGAATGTTGTAGGGTATCACTCGGGCTCTAACTCTTGGAACGTTGATATAATCTCTGGCGGTAGCTTCTACAACTGTAAAGTGTATAACGGAACACGAGGAACTACATCTTCGGAGACTCTATTGTCCTATGCCACATCATCCTCTGCATATGCAGCACGTACGAACAACGCAAGCTTTATGGCTGTGTTCTCAGGTTCCCGGCTTCATGATTGTGAGGTTACATTAGGAGTGCGATTCCAAATAAGTTCGTCCTATGTAACAAACTCAGTAGGTTACACAGCAATGTATAATTGTGAGAGAATAAGTAACAATTATTTCCACATCTGCGCTGGCAATGCAACTAGTGTATCATCTTACACAATATTCTCTGCCGCAGGAATTGCGTGTAAGCAGATATCCAATAACTGGACTTATATTTCGAGCAGTACTTACAGGTGTGATGTGGTTGTATGGTTCAACTGCTATAATATTGTAAATGAAATTATACAGCAGTCTAGCTACACAAGTTCCTCAGACCTAACCACACCAGTATGGACATCCACGGCAGGAAACTTTAAAGCATTCGACGTATGTGAAGCAATATCGAACTGCAACATAAACCTGGGACGTAGAGGACTTGCATCTGCATATACAGGTGCGTTTATCGACAGGTCTGCAACGGTAAACAACTGCCGTTCTGAGTACTTGTCAGACTCAAGCACTGCGGTGGTAGGTATACGTAGCTCAATAGGAGTAACAGGATGTAGGATGTCATCTCAGTTCACTACTAAGTACCAAACTTCATACGCATCTGGTTCAGCAGTTTCTACTTATGCTTGTGCTGATACTCCGAATGGTGGATTCAACTCATCTATAACTCCAACACCTGGTTCAATATAGGAGTAAATAATCTACGTACAAAATTTGCAACGTATCTTAAGAGAGTTAATATTAACTCTCTTTTAATTTCAAAACAATTCCATAACAATGAGCAGAACAAGCTACTTCACATCCGAGCATGTGAGTCCGGGACATCCCGACAAAACTCTCGATGCTTTTGCTGAAGGACTCGTCGACGAGTACCTCAAGCAAGACCCCAATTCTCGCATTGCAATCGACGGCCTTTTTAAAGGTACGAAAGTAATCCTCGCCGGTGAGATTACATCGAAAGCACAGGTCGACAAGGCGAAGGTTATCAAAGAGATATTCCGCGAGATAGGTTTCCGCCACTCGGTGTATCCCGAACTCAACAACGAGAACATCGAACTCATCGAAATGTTTTCGGAACAATCTCCTGACATAGCCCAGGGTGTGAACCGCAAGGAACTCGGTGCTGGTGATATCGGCATTATGTTTGGCGGCGCAGTGGCTGAGGCACCGGACCTCACGTGTCACTCTCACTACCTCGCACGCAAGATATCATACTTCGTGTTCAAGGACGAGGGTATCAAACTACAATCCCGCCCCGACCAGAAGACACAGGTCACCATCAAGTACGTGGACGGTAAGGCCGTAGCCATCGACACTGTCGTGTGCTGTGTATCTCATCATCCCGACTATGAGCCCGAAGAGTTCAAGAAAGCAATCGCAGAGGTGGTCGACACTATCGTGGCTGAGTACGGCGCTGAGAACAATCTCAGCGTGGACGACTATAAGCTGCTCATCAACCCGACTGGCGCATTTGTTCAGTGTTCTGCAATTGCAGACTCTGGCGAGGTAGGTCGTAAGATTGTCTGCGACCAGTACGGTGGTTACTACCCCGTTGGCGGTGGAAACCTCAACGGTAAGTGCCCATCCAAGGTAGACCGCTCGGCAGTTTATGCAGCCCGTCATGCTGCCAAACTCCTCGTGGAAGAGGGATACGCAACCAACGTCCAGATTCAGCTGTCGTATGCAATCGGTATGCCACAGCCAATCTCGGTAGATGTTGAGTGCTTCGGGACAAACATCAAGCCGCTCGAAGAAATCGATGCACGTCTGGCTGAAATCGATTTCAGTGTTGCCTCCATCATCGACCGCTTCGGCCTGGTGTCCAAAGACCGCGACTTCCTTTACAAGGATCTCGGTATGTACGGACACATCGGTGAGAGGTTCGACCAAAACTACATTCTGCCATGGGAACTGGCACTCAAGCTTAGTTCGACTTCTATAGAACACAAGTAAGCAACACATGTGCACTCAGAGGGCTCCTATTTAGGAGCCCTCGTTCATATATTTCAACAAGTTAGAGACTTCCAATCAACTTAATCCGCAGATTGAAGTAAATTAAGTCATTGAGAATCTAATGAGACACGTTAGCCATATAAGGAACCCTATGATACGACCTCTGGTTGCCGAAGGAGCTACAAAACTATTCACAGTATTCTCCTTGGCAGGACTATTTGAGCTACTCGCTCCTACGTTTGATATCTTCTTTGTTCTCGTGCTTTTCGGCATTACAGACACTGTAACGGCACTCGTTGCAGCACGGAAGAACGGCATTCCAATCTCTTCTAAGAGGGCACGAAAGGGCATCTGGAAGTACGGTGGATACATGGTTGTTATTCTTCTTGCCTACCTCTCTGAGTGGGCAGTGGACGTGAACTTTAATCTGTTCAAGTTCTTGGTAGGAGCAATCTACGCAATTGAACTATTGTCCATAGGTGAAAACTTAGCATTAATCCTCAACAACCACACGTTTCATAAGATTATCTCGATGTTACGAGGCAAGATAAAACAATCTGACGATGTAGTTAAAGAGATTCTCGAAGAGAAGAAGGGCATCGACCCAAACAAAGATAACGACACAACACCAAGTTGTTAATAATGAGCTGGCAGTACAAATCAGAACAAGGTTTCGCATATACGGACCAACCGCTTGTAGAGATATTCAAACTCGACAGGTCGGGTTATCCGAATAATCCCATGGATTATGAAATCTCTTTCAAGTTGTATACAACGCCGGACTCTGTAACGATAGCATCAGACCTCGAAGGAATAGTAATTGAGAAGGGCAACATAAAGTACCAAGTAACGGTACCACAGAAGTACATAGCACAGCTTAAGCCAGGCTATCTTACATTTCAATTGTCCTACAAACATATAGAATCAGGGAAGTCATTCACTCACGAAGTGAAGACAAAGTTCCTAAAACAAGCAAGGTAACATGCCACAGCCTATAAACACAGAAGTATTTGAAGACGAATTCGACTCGACAGCCGGAACGTCTCAATCTGTCTTCCTCGGTAAGGATGGTGATTCTGCTTACAAGATAGCAGTTCAGCACGGATATGTAGGCACTGAAGAGGAGTGGCTGGCATCACTGCAAGGTGCTGATGGTAAATCAGCCTACGAAGCTGCAACTGAAGCAGGATACTCTAAGACCGAAGAGGAGTTCAACAAAGCACTCTCACAAGTGGTGGAGCCTTGCGCTGTTACAACATTCTACGTTGACTCAGTAAACGGTAGTGATGACAACGATGGATTTACTCTCGAAACAGCATTCAAGACCATAGCACAGGTAATCAAGTACCAAGCATTAACGCTTCCTCGAAGAAATTACCTGTCTACAACAGTGATGCTTGCAGATGGTGAGTACACAATATCGACATTCTTCCGCTCTGTAATAACAGCATCCACAGGGTCTATGATGAGATTCACAGGCATCAGTGGAAATGCTGAGAATGTAATTCTGTACCTTGGTGCAAGTGCAACCTCCATCATTGGATGGTCACAGTTTGTTCTGGAGAATCTTACACTCGCTTCTCCTAACAATCAGTCTCTGAGTGTGGCATCAGTAGGAGCATTCTTTATAGTAAATGTGGTATGGAGACTACAAGTGTGGTTCTATCACACCAGAGTTATTATACAAACAAGGCTGAAGATAGCACAGTATACTAATGGAATCAACGTTCATGGTAGAATACTGGCAGATGCCAACTCCAACATAACATTTGCGAATGGGTGTGAGCATGTAATCGACCAGTACAGCAAGAACAAGCATATTTATACTGCTCAAAGTGGTGGTTATTTCTATTTTGCACAGACAAGTCTAAGCTCATTCAAGGTAGAGGACGGAGAATCGGCTGATTTCACAGGAATATTTATGAGAATCTACGCAGGTGGCTTCTGTCAATTCCAGAATGCACCCTCAGGAATCATTCCAAAGAACTTCTATCCTAATTGTACCACAAGTTCTGCAATCGGTTTGGCTTACGCTGTTGGAGATGATGTGAACTACCAAAGTAACACATCGCCCTTGATGCAGCCGCACAGCTACGCGTTGAATAGGGATGAAGCAGACTGCCACCCCGTGGAAGCAATCACTGGACTTAAAGCTATTCTGGATGATTACGAAGCAAGGCTAACAGCTATGGAACGAGTGGTTAAAATACCGCTGTATCTACTTCCGTTAGGATATAATTTGAAGGGGGCAACAGTATACTTTACCAATCAGGATAAGCCTTCTATTGCAAATCCAACATCACTAACAAATGTTTTGCTGGTAAATGGAACAGAAACTTCGGCAAAAGGAATTAAGGCAGTGTTGGGAGCCATAATTGCAGTAGGTTTAGCAAGCGATACTGGTGGAAATACAGCAATTAAGAATGTGAATGGATGGGTAGAAACTCAGTTCACATTCCCGTCAAACATTGATTACATTGTAACACAAAATGGGCTACAGCCACACACTACGGACAGTGATTGGGGATTTGATTATGCCTATATTATAAAGTAATGGGTAAACCAAAGACAGAATATGGTAGAGCAGTCAAAGTGCTCTCTGAATATACCGAAGCAGGACCTTTGAAGGATTTCTTAGGTCGTGACGGTTATTCGCCATATCCAAACGAAGACACAAAGACGTGGTGGTACTTCGACGACACCACTCAGACATACCAAGATTCCAACATCGATTACCGTGGTGCCTATGACCTTGCAGTGGATGCAGGTTATACAGGCACTGAAGCTGCATTTGCCGAGGAACTCAACAATCTCAGGAACCACGATTTCCTTACATCAGAGTCACGAGCACTGCCGGATGCACATCCAATGTCCTCTATAACAGGTCTGATAGACAAACTTGAAGCTATTCAGGCTGAGGCTGGAAGTAAGGTAACAGAGTACGATTCCTACTTTGAGTTCCCAACTATTGGAGAGCCAGAAAGGATATATATAGATAAGGAGACGCATTTGATGTACACTTGGGATGCAGAATCCATGAGTTATTACACAACAGGAATTAATTACAACGCAAACGATAACATCATTAACGGAGGGTCAGCATAGCGCTGATACAAAATTATGCCAACACTCAAATCAAGAATTATAGTCAGGAACGATACTCTGGCTAATTTTACCAGCGTGAACCCAGTCCTTTTGAAAGGAGAAATGGGAGTCGCCTGGGATGGTACGAAGCCAACCCTCAAGGTCGGTGATGGTACCACAGCATGGAATTCACTTCCTGTCGCAGGTGGTGTCGACGTCCCAACGACGGTAGTATCCTCAGGAACTGCTGCCGGTGCAGTAGCCGGAACACTAACTAAGAATGCCGGTGGAACTTCCTACACAGGTACGATGCAGCTGGCGAACAGTGGAATTACAGCAGGAACCTACACCAAAATAACAGCCAATGCACAGGGTATTATCACAGGCGTAGCGCAGATGTCCTCTGCTGACGTTCCTGTCGATGCCGCTCTCGTAACACGGCTTGTGGCTCTTGGAGTAGTGAAGCTTGCTGCTGACGGTAAACTTGACCCGTCGATTCTGCCGCCGCTCGCAATTTCGGAAACGTTTGTGGTAGCAAACAAGGCAGCTCTTCTCACACTCACCGCCCAGCGTGGTGATATCGGTGTGGTTACAGCAACAGCTGACAAGGGTTCGTACATCCTTACGACTGACGACCCGACAGTAGCCGCAAACTGGGTATTGCTTATTACTTCGGATGACCAAGTGATATCGGTTAACGGCAAGACCGGCGCCGTTACACTGTCCACCTCTGATATTTCAGAGGGAACCAACCTCTATTTCACCAATGCACGTGCGATAGCAGCCATAGAGGGAGCAGCTGACCGTTGGATTCTCGATGGTGGTGCAGCAACGCTCACCTAATCATGCCAAATCTCAAAGTAAGACATAAGCTAAGGATAGATACCCTCAGCAACCTGAACACTGCTAACCCCATTCTGTTGAATGGGGAGCCGTGTTTAGCAACGTATTCCACTGATTCTCAGGATACAGTTCTGGGTATGGTAATTGGTGACGGTACAACTAACTTTGTAGCACTTTGGGCAAGTCGTCAGTTATCTAACTCAGACCTGCTACAGTTTATAAAGAATGTACAGAATTACAACGAGCTTAATGCAACAGGAGCAAGTTCGTTTGCATTTGAGTGGCAGGAAAGTCAGTACAGCAAGTACCTGTATCAGGGAACTTACTGGCCATCCACAGGACTTCTTTTGGGAACAAGAACCCCAACTGCTTATGACATAGAGGGACACGGGGGAGATGAAACACAAAATCCCAAGATGTTCTATATGTATGTTACTAAGGGACTACAAGTACCTTTGAGCCAAGACACCGTTAAGCAGTTTCTCACAGATTCAGCAACTTATAAAAATCGAATCCTAACAAAGGACGATACAGAACTTGATTTAGGGTTCCGTGTAGATAAGGATGCCTCAAGTCTTATACTAACATTCTTTGCAGATTCTGCAATAGGAGAGAATCTGTGGGCTGAGATGGCTACGGGTAGGTATGAAGTTTGGATTCGTAGGTATAAAACATCTTCATACTACAATTCTGTAAGAACTAGAAATAAGACAGGATTTCACAAGGTACAAAAAAAGTCTTCTAATTCATCTACATCAGCACCGTATGTAGATGCTTTGAAGTGGGTACCAAATGGGGAGTACCTTAACATTCCTATAAAAACAATCTTAAATAGATTGATAAACTTTTACTCTCCGGTTCTTGGAAGAAACATAGGTGCCGCAGATGTTGTTCGAGGAACTCATTATATCCCCGGTTCAACTTTAATGACGGCGGTAGATGTCAGCATGGTGGGAAAAGGCCAAGGCAGAACACAGAATGTTTACTCTGGAACAACATTGACCCTAACCCAGATTCCAGTGTCTGTATATTTCGACATTGCTTTGTATCGGGTTAAGGATAAGAACGGCAAGGGATATACAAGGGATGTGTTGTTGCACACATCTAAAGTATTCAAGGCTAACTTTACAGCGGTGGGGAATTCACAGGGAAGAATGTTCACACATCTAAAGAGAATAACAGAATCTGGGTCGAAGTACGAAACTTCAAAACAGCTTTTACCTTAAACTCGGTACAGGAGAGTCAGCGGACGCTGCCTCTCCGTACAGGACAGGCTACCTGACGATATCGGCCTGTACAGCATCGCGAGAGGACTCTGTCGATGCCCCAACCGAGTTGGGCTCCAATCCCAAATATGTCCGAGCAATCGGACCTCTATTGGGTGCGGAGCCCTCTTTACGTAATATAATTTGTTATGAATACAAGTAAACCAATTCCAGCAATAGATTTGGAGTATCCAAAGAGACCTCTAAAGGCATCTGATGTGTACACAATTTCTATGACAAGAAATGAGTTGGCAACGTATTTAAGTGAAATACAAAACAGACATAATGTCCAACAAGACCACATTCCTACTGTTGACAGAGTACCTGAACTTGACTCAGAAGACGAATTACGCGAAGGTATTCACTCATCTTGGGATGATTAAGCAATTCAGTAAGTCCTATGTTTATAGGCTTGTAAGTCTCCTTGAACGTGCAGGGTACGTTAAAAGAAATCCCTACAAAATAGAACTACAATACTATATTCCACAGGATTTAACGCTGCCTAGACTTGTTAAACAAGCTTACGCAGAAATACAACAATCAGATGCAATACCTCGTGACAAGTGCACAGCTGCTGCAGACAAAGCAGTTAGCTAATTACCATCGACTAAACATAAAGACGGAATCAGGCAACATTCAATTGAATGTGTGGGGAATGTCAGAAACACTCCCTGTAACTCCGTGTTTGGTAAATCTACAACAGCCATGGAAGGATGCCGAAGGATTCCTGTCCACTAACGGTACTAACATAGAATACCAAACTCTGACGGAAGACCATCCGCTGTACAAACTTCTTCCTCAGATTCCAAAGAAGGGCGAAGTTCTCAGTTGTCTGACAAGTCAGGTGGCTAAGCAGTTGCTGGAAAGACTGTACCCTGTTTATGTAAAGTATCCAGCTGCAACATCTATTCATCATGCTTACAAAGGTGGACTGATGGTACACACTTACGAGATGGTAAGGTTGTATAACGCTATGCGTCCTGCACTCTTCCCTCATCAGGAAGAAATCATGGAGATAGCACTACTCATGCACGACTTCGGCAAAGTCATTGAGTACACCGAAGATGGTGTCAGGAAAGAAGAGTTCTTCCTGCTGGGCCACATTTACATCGGTGCAAGGTACACTCATAACTATCTTCTCAAGAATACACAATTCTCAGAGGAGTATATAAACCGGATTGTCCATTGTATCCTTGGACACCACGGTAAACTTGAATGGGGCTCTCCGGTTGCGCCTGCAACCTATGAATCATTCCTTTGCCACCACATAGACATGATATCAGGACATGGAACAGTATACAACGAAACTCCTAACATGGGCTCGACCTTCGGCCTTGGTACAATTATACGTTCCGACGATGTTACGAAATTCAAGTAAGAGGGCTCGTAGACGCATCCTCAATAAGATGTGGAGATATGAGAAACGTCTATGGAAGGACTTTAGAAAATACTTCTCCTTTACAAGGGATTTGAGTTATTTAAATGCCCAGTTGGAAAGAGTAGAAGCTGTGATAAAATACTTAGAAAACAAACCACTATGACACAGATTACACCCCGGTCGTTCACAATCGACCACACTACTCTCCAGGCTGGAGTTTATTACCAAGGTGCAACCCGGATAACAAGGTTAGCCAAGGTACATCATTATGACCTACGTTTCAAGACTCCGTCGGAGCGGGAGTTTATGGAACCTCGTGTGCTCCACACAATTGAGCACCTCTTTGCTTATCTTCTCAGAGAAGACCGCAAGAACAAGGTTGTAAAGCCAGAGCATGTGGTAGACATTCACGTCTACGGGTGTAAAACAGGTTTCGGTTTGATACTGTCACGTCAGTACACCGAGCGCCAGCTTGTAAAGGAACTGCAAGCAACAACTCTCGAAGCAATAGAGATGCTAAAAGAGAATATGTTCCCCGGCATGACTGAGAAGGAGTGTGGAAATCCCTACCTCCGTAACGGTCAAGGTGCCATTGCTGAACTGAAGAAGTTCTTGAAAGTGCTCGATGTAATGCAAGCACAGCACCACAAGGCGAATGTAGTTAGGGACAATAAAAACTAGGGAGCGAATATGAAAGTACTTGTAGTTGCTCCAATGGATACGGAGAAAAGAAACTTCACAAACTGTTTTGACTCCGCCAAACCCTCAAAGAACCAGTACAAAGTTATAAAGACCGGAGTCGGTAAGGTAAATGCTGCCTGTGAGGTAGGCATTGAACTGGCCTCTGGTGAGTATGATATCATTGCCGTTGTCGGTTATGCTGCTGGGTCCCCCCACTTTAATCAAGGTGAAGTTGTATTCCCGAATGCTTGTCAATACCACGACACGTTTATCCCTGAGGGAATAGATGTGGCAAAGGAACTCACAAAACTGTACGAACTCGAGGGCATGGATGAAGTTCGCTGCCTTTCTGGCGACCAGTTTGTAGACAAGGAACTCGGTCAGGCGATACACAATGTATTCGGTGATGAAAAGTATATCATCGATATGGAAGCTGCAGCTGTGTGTCAGGTCGCAGAAGAGTTCAAGGTTCCGGTAATTGTAATGAAGTTCATATCGGACATACCGCTCGAAGAGAACAACGCGCTACAATTCAACGAGTTTGTTGAGCAACACTCGGATTTCTCGATGTTCTATCATTACCTGGAAACCCTTAGCGACAACTATTAATCCGTACTCGTAGTATAAAGTATGGAAGACAAAAAGATAGTAGAATACAAGAAAACCTGTAAGAGATGTAAGCGTGAGTTTACATCTACTGCTCGTGGCACTCGCTTTTGCTGTGAGAAATGCCAAAAGGCATTTGCAAAGCGGAAGAAAGAGGAGAAAGCCAGATACGAAAACATAAAGCCAGTAGAGAGACTGAGAGTTCGCTCGCACAGCATAGCCGTTGACACGGTGAAACTTCTGGCGGAAATGGGACTTCGAGTTTGGGAGTGTGAGCACTGTGGAACCACAGAGGGAAATCTGCACGTTCATCACAAAGACAGATTCAACTGGATGAACAACACCCCAAGCAATTTGGCAATCCTTTGTGAGAAATGTCACACCAAAGAGCACTCAAGAGTTCAGAAAGAACTCGGCGAGCAGGGACTACTGGTTGAGGAATGGTACGACGATTCTATGCAACCGTTTCACAAAATAATAAACAAATGATACAGAGATTTCGCAAGAAAGCAGTCGAGGTAGAGGGAGTGTTATGGAATGGTAACACTGCCAAAGCTGAGATAGAAGCTTTCGTTGGAACATCACTCCGCACTGAACTGGAGTCTGAGCCTGCTTATGTGGCAGGACAAGGACCTCCTTTGTTTGCACTCATTATACCAACACTTGAAGGTGATATGAGAGCAATGCCGGGTGACTATATACTAAAAGGAGTAAAGGGAGAATGCTATCCTTGTAAGCCCGATATTCTTGAGTTAACTTACGACAGGATAGAAACAACCAAGTCCAAGTGTGAGGATTGTTCCGGAAAGAACAACACAGCACTGTGCATGGAATTCGATTGTAAAGACAAATAAACATGAGCCTATCACCTAAACACGTAGAGGACCTGATTAAACGTCGGGTTCAAATCATACCCGACTTCCCACAGCCGGGTATCTCGTTTATAGACATCTTCCCGTTATTCAACGACAAGATAGCTATTAGCGTTATCTCAGAGGAGTTGAATCTCGAGTTCACTCAGAATGTAGCTGCTATTGAGGCAAGAGCATTCCTGTTCATATCAGGAGCGTTCAAATCTACAATACCACGTAAACTTATTCCGGTACGAAAGGTAGGTAAACTCCCACCTGTTGAGCCTGATGACATCTATCAGTTCGCATATGAAAAGGAGTATGGAGTGGATAATCTCCAGTTCCGTAAGTCGGACGTGAAGTACGTGGATTGTATAACAATCTTCGACGATGTTCTCGCCACAGGTGGTACGGCACTCGCTCTTGCTAAAGCACTACAGAGTATGGGCATTGTGATAGACAAGTTCGTGTTTGCAATAGAGTTGGCCGACCTGAAGGGGAGAGAGAAGCTCGAAGAAATCGCTCCTGTAGTGTCGTTGGCCACATTTTAATACATTCTGGTAAATATCACTGCTATGAATCAAAGAAGGTTAGAAGACTTTTACCAGTCTATAAATGAAGGAACTCCTGACCATTTCATCAAGGGCTCTGAAGTTCTTTTGAAAGACAAGGACGGCAACTTCTATACAGCACAAGTGTTATCGCATGAGGACGACAAGTACAACTTGAAGTGTCTCTCAACGCTCAACGAGTTTGAAGCTAAGCGTGGTGACATCATATCTTACGCTACCTCTCCGAGGATACAAGACTCTTTCCAACTCAAGAAAGCAATCTGGGGCAATGAGAACGATGTAGTTAACAAGATAGTTGCACTCGGTCAGAACAAGTATGACGAAGAGGTGTATATGCTTGTGATGAATGAACTCACAGACCTTGAAAATGAGGGTAAGATTCAGAACGGAGACGAGGTGTGGATTTACACAACCACTAAGGAAGACGAGCAAGTTCAACTTCCTGGCACAGTCAAAGCTGAAATCAAACCTGTCGAAGGTGACAACGAGTGGTTCAAGGCAGTAGTTCTCGAAAACAACTAAAATACTATGGCCACAAATAACTGGACAAAAGCCGAACTTCAAGAGCAGTATGACCTACTTCTGGAGAAGTTAGAGGATAAGGAGCAGGAGATACAGCAGTATCAAACTGACAACAGCAAATTGCACGATAAGTTGGGCGAGTCTGTAAAGACTGAGCAGACTTTACGTGAACGTATTACAGAATTGTCAGAGGAGAACAATGCTCTGCAAGGCAATTCGATTCAGCCACAAGATGCACAGGCATCCCAATCTCTTCCGGATAACGTATATAAAGAAAAGGCAGAGAGGTTAGAAGCCGAACTACACGTTCTTTCACTTAAGTATAAACAGGTAACTGCTACCAACCCCACGGGCAAACTACACGACATCGAAGATGTAATTGGAGTCGCTCTTGAGGAAGGTACAGAAACCCCACTTACTGATTTACGAGACAACATCGTATTGAAGTATAACTGGAAAGGGGAACAAACTATTAAATGTTTGTTTGTACAGAGGCTGAACAAAACCTACAGCAAGGTGTTCGTGATTTCAGCATCGCTCCTGACAGGCGCACTGGGTAACCTGTTCGTAGTAAAGAATAACAAGATACACCAAGCCCCCATTTACGAGGGGGGAGTAAAAGAATAAAGTTATCGTATATAGAAGTAGAAACAACCACCAAATAAAGTTAAACTAAAAACAATTTCAATCATGCAAGGCATTCTTAAATTCCGTTTCAACGCGCCCAACGTGGCCCGTCTTCGCTCCAGGGTAACTGAACCCTCGAAAGAGCTCAGCTCGCAACTTCGCGACATCTACACCAAAGCGGCCTGTGAGGTCATCAACGAGAACCAGCTGGCTATCCGCACCAAGGTCATCGACGCCGTCGGCAAACTCGGTCTGAACTTCAGCACCGAAGCCCACAAAGCACAGGTCAACAACCTCATGGGAAGTATTTTCGACATCGTGGCCGCTCCCGACGCAGAGTCGCTCGCCAAACTGACCGGCGCCGCTGCTCCTGCACCGAAAGACGCCCCGAAGGCGAAACCCGCTCCCAAGGCAAAGGCGAAAGCTGAGCCGAAAGAAGAGGCCGCTCCTGAAGAACTCCCCGCCGAGACTGACGCCGCAGGCGAACCCGACCCGGACGACTTCTAAGTCGACACTGGCGCTCATCAGGGCGAATGAAAGAGCATCTAAAGCAGGTGCTCTTTCCTCGTATTATACAACAAACAACACCGTAAATGATTCTCTACATAAGAAAGCGTGTAAAGTGGATTAACTTCGTTAAGGACGAGGCAGAGTTGTCAGCTATGGAAGAACTACTCACATTAGGGCAGTCCATCCTTATAGGCGACCTCGCTGTGTTCACAAAGCCTATGATGAACAGACTCCTGAAACTTATTGAGGAGAACCCGAACATCGAATGCTATTCCTCGCGTGATATCCAAGACCCCATCCTACTATCAAGGTTCGTTCGGATAGAGAAAGAACCCATAAAGTTTGCAGAGGACTTTAACCTTGAAGAGTTTAAGAAGACGGACAGAGGTTACCCCGAAACTATACAGTATCTGTCCTCTATGTCGGCAGGACTAAAGCTACGTGCAAGGAAGAGTACAGACCGTCAACTCCATCTACTGCTATCATACAATGACTAAGATAATCAACATAGCGGAGAACCACATACCACTATTGAAGTTTCTCTATCCAACTCACTCGATAATCTCGGCAGAGGGACCAACCAATCGGGTAATCCTCAGAAAGGAAATTAAGTCGAAGATGGATAAGGAGATAGTGATGTATAAGTATACGGACTCCATAATCATATCCACACAGATTTATGACGAATTCTGGAACGAGGAAGAACTCTCAAAGCAAGCCCTCACATTCATGCAACAACGACTCTCGTCACGCAGAAGGGTTGTTCCTGCCTTTGGAAAAGACACCTTTACCACTGACCTTATTGCTTTTATCTTTTTCGAAACTCCCCCCGCTGAGGAATCCGAAGAGCTGCTGCAACTGTTTGAGCAATACGGGTCTGTTAATTTTATAGCAAAGTACGCTCAGTTGTCTACAAAGCATCCTGTGCAGGTATTAAACGCTGCAATGAACACGTTTATATCAAGGATATTGGTAGAGGACACCACATCGCTCTTTTACAAGAAGATGCAACTTAAGCACAGGGAGAAGTTAAAGCGCAACTTCTTACAATCGTATGATAATATGAAGCTGAGACCTCGTGACGATACAGGTTTATCAGATGTAAAATTCTATATGGACCTACTCGCATGAGAATCTCAAACTACACAATAATGTCGCAGGAAGCGCTACTTTTGGAGCGAGATTGCACATGTCAATTCACACTTAACGGCAGGATATTCCCATCCAAGCGTAAGACTCACGAGTTTCTCGAAGCTAACCGGTCGAAGATAAATGCTAACTTTATCATTCACTACGACTTCCTTTGGATTGCATCACGCTTTGCGTTCTTATCCGCAGAGGTACAACAGGAAGTAGTAACAGAGATATCAAACATATTCAACACGTGCTACAAGTACCCTGAACTAAGGGATAAGTTAAAGGGCATTGTAATGCACACTGACTATCCACTTCGCAAGGATATTCATGTAATCAGCGGCGGTGAGCTAACAGGAATGCACAGCCAAGTTCTCGACGAATATCGCCAAAAGAAAGTATATGATTCGCTAAAGATAGCTGTGGCTCTTGAGGATAACACAGTGGCAAATCACATTCTTTCAGGCTATACACGGTTGGCAAGAATGATTGACGATAACCTTGAAAGTAGTGATAATGATTTCAGGATACTTCTTGAGAACACTACCAAGGTACAAAAGCACAACGATATTCATTGCATAGGAACATCACAATCAATCACTGACTATCTTCAAACCTGTGAAGTAAAACACAGGTTTGGTATCTGCTACGATACTGAACATTCTTACGCTGCCGGAGAACCTCAGAAGGAGCCATTCGTGGTAGGATGTCCCACAGTTATACACCTCAATCCAATTCCTAAGGGAGTAGAAAAAGGTTCATTCAAAGACAAACACTCGGAAACAACGCTGTTTGAGTGTAGCAAGCGCAATCTTCTTTTCTATAAAGGATATCTCGATATGCTCTCCACAAGAGGAATGACGTACATTCGTGAGTGTTGGGATGAAACCCGTATTAGAGAGCAAGAACAACTAAAGGAATTCACACAATGAGCACAGTGTCAGGAACAATAAGACAGCCAGATGATATAAACCAACTCCTCGCTCTGATGATGCAGTCAGACCAAGAGTTGGATGACTTGTTTACAAGACTCGAGAACAGCTACGAATCGGCACTCGAGCCCGGTATGAAACGGCAAGACCGACTCAACGCAGTAATTGACTCCCAGTATATTATAACAACACTCAGAGTTAAGATTTGCTTTGAGCACATGAAGATTAAACGAATCTTAACACTTTATAACGACAAGACAACGTCGCCAGTAGTGATAGGCAAGTTTAAGAACCGTGATACACACCTCACAACTCTAATCATCAGATTAAACGAGCTAACAAAAGACTCAGAGGTGTTGCAGAAGCTAACGTATACGCAATCTAACATTTTCAAATATTAACACCACGAATCGACGACGGAACGACGAACATTAAGCACTTAATCAAACAAAACATGGAACGAGTACCAATGGGGACGATTGTAAAGTCTCCGCAAATCAACAGAGCATCAGTGATGGCAAATGCCAAAGGCAGGGCTGTCCTGATTGACCCGAACCCAGCAATCAAACACACCGGCTGGGACGACGTGAACAAAGTAAACGTCGAACTCTCGCAGGAAGATGCTATCAAGTATCGCCTTATCCCTCGCACATCCTACTACCTGCTTATCGCCCGTCTCAACACGGATATGAAGGGCAACGTTATCGGCGACGATATCGTGGTAGAGTATCTGCAGATGGCAGAAAGTACCTACAAAGAGTACCTCGATGTAGTGATGGAACTGGACAAGGGTGCGTTCAACTCTCTTCAACTGATTCTCGAAGAGAAGGGCACATTCTCCTATATCAAGGCGAAACCTGCCAAGATACAAGTCACAGACGGACTCAAAGCCAAGATTCGTGAACTGCGCAACAACCCCGACATGGTCGATGCTATGTGGGAAATGGTCGACATGGCCACCTCTCGCACCATCGAGCAGTACGAAGCAATTCTCGAAGCGAAAGCTAAGGAAGCTGGCGGTGCTGCACGTCGCCCCATCCCATCGAGCCCTGCAACCAAAGCACTGGGCGCTGGCAAGTCTTCGTTCAAAGAGGAACCTGATTCGGCAGACGAGTTCGACGCTCCTGCGGCAGGTTCTCCCTCTCCTGACGAGTTCGAAGAAGCACACGTGGTGGATGCCGACGCTGAGGATGTAACATCTGCAGGTGATATCACAGGCGGTGACGACCTCGGAGATGGAATAGACGACCCATTCTGATGCGAGTCCTGGGAATAGACCCATCTTACACGTCTACTGGTATGGCCCTCTTGGTTGAGGGCCATATCTCTCGTTACAAAACAATCTCCGTATCAGATAGCAAGGTTTATGACATTGTTCATACAACCTATTTAGCATCACAGCTTGCAGACCAAGTGTTGACAACAATACAGAAGTCAAAGCCTGATATTGTAATAATAGAGTTTCCTGTACTCAACACTCCCTCGGGAGCTTACCTCGGACTAATTCAGCAAGCATTCTACGAGAGATTTAAACAACTCTCAGCAGTACGATTCTTACTGATTCCACCGGGAGCAAGAGCATCCGTGACGAGATGTAAAACAAAGGCCCAGATGGTAGCGTGGGTGAACGAGAACTACCAAACACAATTCAAGACCCGTGACAATGACATAGCCGATGCGATTATTATAGCGCATGTAGCTGAGTTGTTTATGAATGGGCAATATAAAAACACAGTTAAAGAGTTTTACTATGGCGAAGAAAGCGACCGGTGACTACAACAACATCTTGGACATGTACAGTGCCCAGATGAAAGTTGATTTCATTAAGGTGGAGCCCTCAGTACTAAACGTGCTATGGGGCGGCGGCATCAACTTGGGATCAATGTACTCCATTTGGGGCCCGGAAGGAAGCGGTAAATCGACTCTTGCTTGGCAGGCGTCACTATCGTTCCTCAAACAAAACTACAAGGTATGGGTGTTCGACTCGGAGAAGGCTCTGAATGAGAACCAGCAGAAGTCCTTTGGACTATTCCCGTACTTCGAATCAGGACAAGCAAGGCACTTTACGCTCGACACTTATCTCGATGCTGAGAACCTGCTCAAGGCAATGATGACAATGCCTGATTCGGAACTACCATCACTCGTTATCACAGACAGTGAAACGATGCTCCAGCCTGCCGGTGCAGAAGACATGTCAGTTCTTGACAACCAGCCCGGTGTAAAGGCAAAGCAAGCAAACCTCGTGCTCAACATGATGAAGCAGTTCTTCCACAAAAAGAAGATTGCATCTATCATCATCTTTCACGCTCGTGCCAACATTTCCATGAAGGGTGGTGCTCAGGAAGAAATGAAGTCGGCAGGTGGTTATGCAGCACTCCACATTCCAGATGTCCGCACCCGTGTAATTCCGGGCCCGCGTGTTCTGGAGAATCCATCAGACACCAAATCACAGCAGATAGGCGTTGTGGTACGTATCATGTGTGAGAAGAACAAGTTCACTGCTCCACGTGTCACGTATGAACGTTCCCTAATCTACGGTAAAGGAATCGACAAACGTCGTGAACGAATCGACTACGGTCTTGAGACCAACCAGATTCAGAAGGAAGGACAGTACTTCGTGTTCCCGAACGGTTCCAAACACCGTGGATTTGTAGCACTTTACGACGCTCCAACAGACGACCTCAAATCAATAAAGGTAGAATAAACTATGACAGACAAACAGAAGAAAGACATCACCTCGACCATGCGCATGGCAGGCTGGGGATTCGATGCACCAGTAATGGACTTCTTGCTACAAACGGTAGTAAAGGTTCAGGAGAAGGGTGACAGCTACACCCTCGAAGATGCACAACAACTTTGCGACGATTTCGACAAGGCGCAGAGGGAAGCAATGAGGCCGCGCGATGAAAGATAATCAAATCTTCGCGTACGCCCTCAGGTTGTGTGGCATCGATATCGACGAGTCTTCGGCGATATTGGTACTAAAAGTACACGACCGAGTGAAAGCAAGGGGAGCTGACTTCTCCTTGAAAGATGCATCGGAACTCGTACAAGAGTTCCAGCAGGAAATGGAACAGGCAAGACCCGAGGAACCATCGATGGGCGAACCTGAACCATCTGAGCCCGAACAGTGTCCTGAACCGTAACATCGTAGTATAAAGGCATGAGAGTAGCAATATCAGATTTCCAGAGTATACAGAAAGCAGTCTTCGCAATAGAGGGCCTGACTGTAGTAAAAGGTGGCTCGTCTGAGGGTAAGTCCTCGTGTTTCAAAGCCATTTATGCTGCTGTAAATAATAGATTCACTCCACGCCAAATACGATTCGACCAGGAGAAAGCTGTCGTTAAAGTACAATGGGAGTCCGGTGAGGATATTCTGACTGTAATCAGACGTCCTCAGGGCTCCCCTACTATGTTATTGGGAGACCCTAAAGACAAAGCAAATATCCAATCCTGGGCTAAGCTGTCACGCAATCTCCCCAAAGAGGTCGAAGAGTTCAACAATCTTGGCAAAGTGTCTGTTGGGCAGGAGCAGTATGACCTATCATTTCACAAGCAATTCGAGGAGCCACTCCTCATAAAGTTCTCCAATAAGAGGATTATGGAGATACTTTCCGCGTCTAAAGCACTTGACGACCTGCAGAAAGTACATTACCGCCTGTCCGCATTGAGAGAACGCAACCGCGGAGCATTCGATTCTATCGATGCCATGCTCTCCGGAACCAAAGCTGAATTATCCCGAGTTAAGTTCGAGATAGAAGAACTAAGACCACTATACGATAAGGTAAAGAAACAGCATGATATTCACACAGGACTTGAAGCCACTCTCGCCCAGTTACAAGAGTTGGCAGATACGTTCGAGGAGTATCGGGACAAGAAACAAAAAGGACTTGCTCTCGGGAAGATAATCGAAGAGAGGACGAAACTTGAAACAATCAAGAGTCAGAAGTCAAAATTAACTGAACTTGTAAGCCTGTTTGAGGAGCACAAGGAAGTTAAGTCAAAGGGCGAGACTCTGACAAAAGCAGTGGACCTGCTCACAACTATCAATCCAAGCATGATACGTTGTCAGAAGTTAGAGGAACTTGACCAACTACTTCTTGACGAAGCACATAACGACCACGATATCAGAAGAAATGAACTGCAGATAGAGCAGGTCACCAAGATGGTAACTGTATCTAAAACTGTGGACACTCTCAAAATACAGGAACAGAAGTACACAAATCTGGAGTTGTTGTTAACACAACATGCAACGACTAAGGAACGTATTACAGATATAACAACGATTCTCGATAACAACCTGTGCCCTCTTTGCAGGCACTCGTTAAAAGAACATGACAATGGTGAATGTTAACACAGAGTTAGACGAACTCAAACAGGAAAAGGCTAAACTTGACGCTAAGCGCACTCAGATTGCGGAGCAAATCAAGAAGCTTGCTGCTGAACTTGGGGTAAAACCAAACCTCGCAGAAGTACAGGCCAAGCTACAGGAAACTAAGGACTCACTCAAAGAGTCTGAAACTCTCCTAACCCAGTATATCGATGAATACAACGCTCCAGCAGAAGGCGAATAGTCTGTACGACCGGTTTGCAGAGTTAGAGGGTAACAAGAAACTTCTTGATGCTCAGCTACTGGCAACCCAGTCCAGTATGGACGAGATACTCGCAGAGCAGAATATGCTCGAGCGGGCTACTCTCGCTATTCGCCAATGCCGGCCGATACTATCACAATCTCCCATTAAACAGTGCATAGAACTTGCGAACACAGCAATTCAAGCAATCTTTGAGTTCGATAGTGTTCTTGATTATGACATCGAGGACAACTGCTTTGTTCTAAAGCAAGCTGATGGTACAAACCAGACGATATTGAATGAGGCTGAGGGTGGTGGTTTGGTAGCGGTGATATCATTCGTGTTTAATGTGTATCTTCTCGTGAAGTTGGAGAAACGTCGTGTTTTGTTTTACGATGAAGCGTTCACACAAATCTCAGACGAGTACTTCTATAAGTTTATAGACTTTGTAAGGCAACTTGCAAAGGACTTGAACTTCAAGATATTCATGATTACACACGACGCACGTCTAACAAATGACATAGCCGACCACGTGTATTTCGTACAGGATGGAGTAGCTAAACAAGTGAAGTAATGGTACAGCAATTCATCATAAACGATTATGTATTTGTAACTGACGTCCACGTTGGGGCAGGAACGAATAACAGAACAGGTTCAGTTTACGAAGATGTATTCCGTAAGCTGAGGTTTGTTGTGGATTACTGCAACGAACACAAAGCGACTCTTCTTGACGGTGGAGACTTCTTCGATAAGCCAACCATTGCAGATGTATACAAATCAGAACTGATGGACATTCTGTCAGCGTGTAAGTATGGCGTATACTCAGTACCGGGTAACCACTCAGTACTGTTCAATAACTACGACGACCTGTCTAAGACTTCTCTGAATATTATGTACAAGTCAGGAGTTATGAAACCTCTGACACACCTACAGTTCGAGAATGTTCTGATAACATCACAGAAACCACTCACCACCACAACAACGCCAGTGATAGCAGTGTTCCATGGGTTCCTTAACAAGACCGATGGAGTCAACACTGTGGAATATACAGACTTAATTGGCTCCAAGACTGACACCCAAGTGCTCCTTGGTCATGACCACACAGTTTACGAACCTCTTAAAATGGGCTCTGTGACTATTCACAGGCCAGGCTCTATGTTGAGGGGAATCCGTCTTGACGAGCAAATGCGAGTACCACAACTCGTACATCTGAGGGTTAAGGGAGACACGATTAAATACAAGTATGTGGACATTGATTGCAGGGATTGCAAGGAGATATTCACAACAAAGACAGCCACGATGAAGGGCTCTGAGGTTGCACAAACTTATGAGCATCTGATTCAGCAAATTGCCAGTGCGAACAAGAACGAGCAGACGTTCGACAGTGCACTTGACATGGTAACCACACCAGACGTAAAAGAATACATTTTAAATGTTCTTAACGACGCAAATGTAGAGCAAGACTCTAAGTAAATATAAGTACACATTAAAATAGACAAGCGATGAGCGAAACTAAGAAAGACGAGTTCGTAGACGAATTCGAAACGGACATGACAGACGGTAAGGCGGCACAGGAAGAAAGACCTGAGGTAGGCGCTGAAGATATTGCATCTGCACGAACAGCAGACGAGTTTGATGCTGCAGCTGCCGAAGACCCACTCGGGGATACTCCGGACGAGTTTGCAGAGGACCTCGGCGATGTCACACTGGAAGAACTGGACGAGTTCGATTCGACCGTGAACTTCGAAAAGTTCATTGTTCTTTCCAAGAAAGACCTGTTGAACTTCTGCCGTGTGGTAGAACCTCTCACCAAAGCATCTGTCGACGAGTACGGCAAGTGTGTAATGATACGTTGCATCGACAAGGATTCGGTGGAACTTCTTTACACTAACGCTCCAAGCAACGTAGCGATGAAGGTGCCCAACAAGTCTGGCAAGACTATGAAGCCGTTTGCAATGACGGTGGTGAACCTCAAGAAACTGGCAACAGGTGCATATGCATCGTTGATTCTGGTAGAGGAGAACGATGAAATCCACTTCGCACTGGGCACTGACCTGCTGTACGTGGAGACCAAACCTCTCAAGGAAATCAACTACAACTTCAAACGGAAGAACACTCCGGCAACCATCGACAAGGCGCTGTCGTCCTACGTCTTCAAGAAAGTAGGTTCTATTCTGTCGTCCGCCACTTCTGCCCAGGAGAAGGTAATCGTGATAAAGAACAACCATGCGCTGTTCAACACAGGGTTCTTCTCGGCAAAAGCACGGTCACCGTTCGGAGAGTCGCAGGATTTCATCATGTATTTCTCGATGGCGAACCTGCTGGCCACTCTCTCGGATATTTCCAAAGTGGACATCCATTACGGAATCGAAGAGCCGGTAATGGCCCTCAACTGTGACGGACTCATCTACGTAGAAATCCCAATCGGAATCTCTGATAAGGTGAAGGAGTTCTATTCTCCGCAGGCTGAAAACTCGCTCAAGTTCACTCCGTCTATCGGTGTCGTGAACGATGCACTTCTCCGAATTCTCCTGATGGTAAAGACGCTCGACTATCTCAGCGATATAGTAACCATCGGGTTCACGAAGGAGAACATGACGTTCGCCATATCGACACAGAACCAGTCGAAGCACTACCACTACAAGTTCGCCATAATTGAAGGCGCTCCCGAAGTAGTGGGTGAGATGAAAGTGTCGGCAGACATCATCAAGAACTACTTCGACATCACGGGTAACGACGTGAAGTATGCATTCACGGAAGAAGGACTCGGAATTGAGAACGAACAAGGTCGGTTCCTGGTACGGAAATCATAGGGTAGGGTTGTGAGTGAATTATCCTAAACGCTCATCGCTGACACAGGTGAAATAACAACATTCAACCCTACTACTAATTAAAGACAGGTGGAAGCTAACAACTATACACCTGTCTTTCTTTATATATTTCAACATAAAGAGAATAATCTATGCTTGTTAAAGTCAACGGTATTCTGGCACAGACGCAATCTGAGAAGCTAACTCCTCAGGTAGCTTCTCGTTTCTTCAAGGTATTCGATACTGACAATAAGATAGGAGAACAGCCATTGTTTCTGTGTAGAGTTAACGACTCTATGAAGCTGGTACAAGAGTCAGACATAAAGTTTATTGCAGACGACCTGAACGACTTCAACACAGGTTATCTGCAAGGAATCATTGCATCTGACCTACAGGTACCAATCGACACGGTAAAAGCTTACTACATCACTCAGAATAAGGACTACGTCGATGGTGTAATGGCCGGATACTTCCGTAAGAATCGCTCGGAGTATAACGGCAACCTGATAGCGGAGTCCAATCTTCCTTACAGCGACCCATTTGAGGGTGTCATAAAGTCGGAAGACGGAGAGGTAGAAATAGGAGACTCTACGTTCCGTACAACACTCCCAACAGGTGTGTACTATGCAAAGATAAAGGATTGCAACCTTGAAGCTGCTCCTCTTTCAAACCACATACCACAACTCGCGGAAGACCGTCAAGTAGTGGTTCCTTTGCATGAGGGAGTAGAGTTCAACGCGTTCTCCGAGAACCTCAAGAGGATGAACGGTATCTCTGAGCCAATATTCCTGATACTACAATCTCCGGAAGAAGCTGGGCAGATACTGTCACATTCTGTTGCTGAGTACAGTGAGCTAATTTCATATGGCGATTCTTACTTACTCGCACTATCTATGATAACAGACGATGTTCTCGAAGGTTTCATAGACACCTCAAAGGGATTAGCCAAGGTGTTGGAAGAAACTGAGACAACCTACAAGGTAGAGTATGTCAACGAAGAGGGTGATGTAGTCACAGAGGAGATTGAGAAGACACCAACTCATACGGAAAGTAACCATGCAATGGAAGTGGTAGACCCAACACCATCAGTTAAGGCGGTGGATAAGGCATGGTACCTCAAGGTAGACCTCAAGTTTGCCGAAGAGTTGTTCAGACAGAGGTCTGTTTTCACCGAGCAGGCCCTTAATCAGGCAGTCGCATGGTTCCAGCGCAACGGTGTGGATAAAGCGCGTCCGTCTGAGATAGCAAAGAAGATTACCGAACTCACCGGTGAAGTAGTTCATAACAAATAATTAACATTAAAACAGTACATCCATGGATTTAAAGAACATCGCCGGAATCACGCAGAAGCAAATCAAGGATTCCGCAAAGCCGAAAGGCAAAATCAAAGACAGCATCGCGAAGCGTCGCCTGAGCGACTCCTACAAGGAAACTCGCAAGAAGCTGAAAGACGACATGTCGGAAACTGCAACGACTGACGAAGCAATCGAAGTGGCTCTGGCTGCTATCGAAGCTGGCGCGGACCCCATCGAGGTATCGCAGGCGGCCATCGAAATCATTTCGGAAGTGGTCGACGTCCTCGAGGACAAACTCGAAGAGGCAATCGGCGGTGACGACCCGGATGATGTGCCCCCGGCAGAAGAACCTGAAGAGTAAACTCTTCCAAGTAACTCCCAGCTGATAGGCTCCTAACAAACAGGAGCCTATCATCGTATTATATAACAAAGGATTAAAACATAAAGAT
>LSPY01000004.1_pt1 | contig 100626 bp, 68 predicted proteins | sample 651311 | NCBI WGS metagenome assembly LSPY01 (sample SAMN04438312, study PRJNA306036) | termite gut metagenome | isolation source: viral DNA filtered from gut of termites from termite colony 1 | host: Coptotermes formosanus | place: USA: New Orleans, City park | collected 2013-06-21
CATTATATTCTGATACTGTTTATTCCTAAGTGCATATAGATCAGGAGTTGCGTATCTAGGATGGTTTATTATTTGTCCTCCTCTTAAATTATCCACATTAAGTCTTTCTCTTAAGGCCTCTAACTGAGGAAGTGTATACCATTCATATTCATGGTTCCATGCATCTTCTGGCTTTGGCCAAAGTTCAGCAATCCCAGGAGAACTCTTTTGCAGTCGAGTCATATCTTTTACATATGGCTTTACAGCTAACCTATACATGTTTTTAGGATTATATGGAGCATTAGGGACTCTTTCAATTTTTGATCCTTCACGTATAAGGTTTAGCTCTTCTTCAGTTAGATCACTGCCTTTTTCTTTTTTTGCCTTAGCAAGACTTTCTTTATAAGCAAGCGCTTCTGCCATATTATTATATGCTTCTGGATCCATAGCGGCTTCTATTTCTTGGTCGTACCTGTTTTTTAAAAACTGTCCAGCAGTAAGACCTGCACCTATAAGACCTGAAGCTCCAGCACCTATCCCTAATCCTAGAGCTGTTTTCTTATTCCCTCTTCTATATTGGTCATAAGATAATCCTGCTAAGATTGGTGCACCACCAAGACCTATTCCTCCACCTATATATCCTCCGAATCCATAACGTGGAACTTTTCCACCACGTGCAAGAGGATGAGCAAAATTACTAAACTGAAAACCTCCCTGATTCCCTCCACCTTGTTGTTGTGCTGGTGGCGGAGACATCGGAGCATCATAACTTGCCGTACTAACCCCGGGAGCATTATTGTTCCCACTAGCAGCAGCTGTATTAGAACTATTGATACGTGTTGCTCCAGGAGGTGGTAATGGAGTTTGATTGCTATCCATCGTGGCTTGTTGTTGTCTGTTAGGATTATTAGCCGGACCGTACGGTCTTTGATTGATAGTAAAGTTTTGAGGGAAACTCCCCATATACCCAGCAGAAGTATATCCTGTAACACCAGGATTAGAAGCGTAATTTTGTCTTGCCCCTATATTGGTTGTTACTTGTTGATTCCCGTTGTAATATGTTGCACTTGTCTTAGGAGCTGTTCCGTAATAATTCACCTGAGATGTTGCATCTCCCCGAGGAGGATCTCCAGGGTTTACAGGTAATGGAGTAACTACAGTTGGCCCTGAAGCAGCAAGATTCTGTCTCATTGGATTACTACCAACAGCTGTACCAGTACTATTGAAAGTCATCGTTGCATCTGGATTGGCAGTAGTGTTAGGTATTAAGGCATTAGGATTAGCTGCAAGGTAATCTTCTTGCCTTCTTGTCCTAGGAACAGTAGGTATTGTTTGTTGAGTAGCTGCTTGAATTTGTTCCTGATAATTATTGGCAGGAGTAGGCGTAAAATTGTAAGCAGACAATGCTTGTCCTATCTCTCCAGTTGGATTTAATCGTCCCTGAGGAGTAGGATCATACAACTCATCTTTTTGCCTTCTAGACAAAGGAAGACGTTGTCCATTAACTTCATGTAGTTTATCAAGAGGAATACCCGGATTTTGTCCTGCTATCTGTACGGCTTGAGTTTGGTTATAAAGCATCGGTTTCATTACCGGTACTTGATTACCATTCTCGTCTGTCTTATAAAGAGGTCTTCCTCTCCAGTCATGTTGTTGAGTCATACGAGCAACCTGTGCAGGACGTCCTGTTTTGGGGTCTATTTGCACTTGTTGTCCTTGTACATTAAGAGGAGTTTCCATCCCCTGTGTTGCTTTAGTGTACCTCCCCTGCAATGATTTTTCATAAGCTTCATGTCTTTGTTGCCATGTCATGTTCGCGTAATTCGCAGCTTCTACCTGTTCTGGGGTCGGTGGAGCAGGTGGGGGAGGGGGCGCAACCGGAGGTTGATTTGCCGATGGGGTAGGGGCCTCCTCCGGTCTTGGAGCATTCTTGTCTTCAGGAAGTTGGAAGTAATTTCCTATGGAATTAATCTTATCAGCGAAGTAATTTCTCGCATTTGCCATAGGACCTTCTTGTCCTTCCTCTCCACGAACAGCTCCAGTCACAGCATTGGTTATTTCTCCAAGAGCAGTATTAAACCTGTTACCCTCGTTAAGATATCCTTGAGCTTGGTTGATTCTTTCCATTAAAGCATTAGCATTCTCAGGCCCTGCATATGTCCCTATAACATTTTGTAATAGGTTTCTCCAGTTCCCGGGCATATCATTACGCATCACGCGACGACCTAAAAGACCGCCTGCTCCACCTAATAATCCGCTTATGCCTCCGTAGTACCTAGGTACAAATTTTTCGTTTGCCATATTAAAGTGTCATTGTATCACCGAACCCACCAATAGCAGTCCCCATTGCACCTCCGCCGAGTCCGCCTATTAATGCGTTCATGCCATATTCAGGACCTCTTTTTTCAAGATCCGCTATCTGTTGACTTACGTCTTGTTGTTCTTTCATTGCTAAAAGCTTTCTCATTTCTTCTTCGTATTTCTGCTTTGCGTAGTAAGATCCACTTAAAGCACCTATCCCCGCCCCTATTGGAGCCATATATAAAGTTCGTTGATAAGGACTTCTGCTTAATCTATGATATCCTCCGTTATCATATCTTGGCATCATCCATCCACCACGATAGTACCTTGGAATACGTTTTCCATAAGCAGCATTATTACTTTGATCACTGTTATTTAGCACATTGTTGTTTGCCTCTGTTTGCTGTTGTTCCGGAACAACTTTCCCTTCATATTTATCAAGTTGATCATCCAGTCCTTCAGCAGCCTGAGTCAAATTAGTTGGCTGAGTAACAGGTGCTGCTGCATTGGCATTACCAGCTTGTGGATTTTGTTGTCCTTGTGGCTTAATCTCAGGATCTGTATCTGGTTTATTCCACCAATCCCTAAATCCTTTACCAAAATCAGCAATAGAATCGAGTGTCTGTCCTAGGCCTCCTTCTTTAGCCCAAGTTCCCAATCCGCCAATAGTATCACCTATTCCACCTTCACCAACCCAGTTTCCTATCGTTCCACCTAGCTCTTTAAGGTTATTAGTCAACTCACTCTGATTAGGTCCTTTACTTAACCCTAGAAAACCACCAATAAGTCCTAGAGGATTTGTTACAGTACTCGTCAAAGATCCAACTATCCCACCTAAACTACGTCCAATCGTTCCTCCATAGTTCTCTTTATTCCCAGATGGCAAATATCTTGCTGGAGGTTCACCTGCTTGTTGCCCTGCAACAGGAGTATTTTGTCCGGACTGCACACCCACATTAGGGTTTGGCTGTTGTTGTGGTTGTGGTTGTGAGTAAGCAGAATAACCGTAAGGATTAACTTGATAGCTGTTTGCATCAGCTCCAAGACTTTGCATTACATTACCTGCTCCTGCTAACGCCCCACCTACTACCCTGTGGACTCCCATGTCGTACAGCCCTCTTAGAAAATCGTAAGGTGCGTACCCTCCTTCAGTTCCAGTTCCTGCAGCAGTAGCCATATTTTTACGCTTACCTACTGCATTGATCATGTTAAAAAACCTATCCCATCCACTTTCTGCCGATGGGACTAGTCTACCCCCATCGGCGAAACGCGGGACCATTTGTCCACCATTAACATATCTGCGAACCAATCCTCCCCATGCTGAGGGGATAATTGTTGTATCCTGAGGAGTTCCCTGAGGTGTTGGAGGTGTTGATGGATCAGGTGATGCTTCAGGAGATGAAGGCGGCGTATATGCATACGGACTAAACCTATTATTCTTTATTGCATCAAAGTACTCATCAAGTTTTGCCTTATCATCTGTTCCAAACCATCCTGCCGCTTCCTTATATAGCTGTTCTTTAGGGAAATAACCTTGAGCCTCTGGATTCTCAACAGCGGTTAGTTGTTTGAACTGCTCTGCAAATTTTTTCAAGCTATCTGCATCCATTACAGTCTCTCCAAGTTTAAAGTGAGTTGGCCCTCCGGGGTATATACCTGATCTATATCCTTTATAAAGATCATATAAGTTTTTACCTGTTACCCCAGCCATTGTTGCTCCAGCTAATCCGCCTAATCCACCTACACCTATTCCTACAGCTGCTCTATTTGGATTCCCACGTTTCAAACTTCTAACACCATAAGGAATAAGTGTTCCTGCTAGAGCGCCTCCACCACCTAATCCGAGAGTTCCCATAATAGCGTTTTTAGCTATTTCTCCACCTAAGCCATATCGTGGGACTCTTGCCCCATCAGCATAGTTTCCAGGAACCATTTGCCCTGTTTGCGAGAAAGCATCTTGATAAGGGTTCTCTGGAGGAGTAACTGGAGGTCTAATAGGATTTCCATCAGAATCATAACGTGAAAATTGAGGAGGAAGATAACCTCTCGGTTGTTGTGTTGCTCCACTATCCATCGCCTGATCTATCGGCAAATGACTACGAGTGTAATATTGAGGTCCTACTGGTCCTGCTCCTGCTCCTGCTTGTCCTGGGAGCAATTCTGGTTCTCCTTCAGCACTTACTTTAGCTTTCTTTTCCTTTCCACTAATCGCATTCTTTATGCTATTAATACTCATTTCACCAGTACGATAACCAAGTCTAGCTAAGTCTCTAACATTATGCAACACATTCCCTCCTGCAGACCATAATCCTAATCCACCTAGTAAGGCTAGAGTAGGATATGTTGCCCATTTATCTAATGGTTGATGCCATCTGTCGCTCCAGTTGTATGGGTTATTGTTAGCAAATTTAGATCCAGTCCAGTGAACAGCACGGTTAAGCGCATGTCCACCTAAATTTTTTGGGTTATAACGATTATATAGACCTGCTCCGATAAGACCAGCGCCAAGCATCATCCTTGGATTTAACGCAAAAGTGTTAAGGAAAGGCTTAATCCCCATGTCTCCCCAGTTGGCTACATCTTCAGTCTGATATACTTCATTTCCTTGATCATCCACCATTGGTTGACCTTGGTCATCAATTAATTGAATAGGTTTTTGGTTTTGGTCTAATACAGGATTTCTTTCCCACTTTGGCTCAAACCTACCTGTATGGCTGTTCCCTGCAGGATAAAACAAGTCATCCATGATATGAGACCATGTTTTACTTCCTGGAGCAGTACCATATTTTGGCCCACCTATACGTGGTGAATTTTTAGCTCCACCTGCATAACGAGGAACCACTGCACCATAAGCTCCCCCTGGATTAGTAGGAGTAACAGGAGGCACCACAACACCAGATTGTGGAGCTGGGGCAGGCACAGAGACCTGTCCGGGTTGTTGCAAATTAGGATCTGCACCTGCTTGTAGATTCGCCCCTTGAGTTTGCGTGTTTACCTTAACAGGAGGCTTAGGCGTTTGTACACTAGCTCCTTGTACTAAAGGAGGATTCTGAGGTGTAGCTCCAGGCTGCTGTGGTTGTTGAACAGTAGTCCCAGGAGGAGTCGTAGGAGTTGGGGGAGTCTTTGGAGTAATTAACTTATTAACAGCTTCGGATTTACCTAATATCGTATCAACTACGCTTGGGTTTTCTTTTAGTTGCTCCTGAGTACCAGAAAATATATTCGATATTTTCTGCTTGGCTGAGTCAATGGTGTTAAGATTAGCGCCTGGTTGGCTAGGATCAAACTCCCCTTGAACCTGTTGTAATCCTTTGTTCAAAACTGTTCCTGCATTTTCAGCAAGTGCGCCTAAATTCGATACTGTGTTTTCAGCTATTGGAGCTGCTGCACGATAAAGCCAACTAAGACTGTTATTAACAAAGTCAGGAACATACGGAGCAATATTGCTGCTGTACCATGTACCAACCTTGTTCTTTATATTAGCCATATCCCCAGAGAAAGTAGGAACTGGATGTTCTGCATTATATTTTGCATACTCAGCCAATGCCTCAGGAGTTGGTGGCGCATCTGTTCTAGCTTGCCAGTCTTTACTCATGTCTGGCAATGGCATTTTTGACATAAAATACCTCTGTAATGGATTTGGCCTGCTTTCTTCAACATGCTTACCAACCTGTAACGGATCGCCAGTATAGTTTGAAATATCTTTACGTCCACCAATGAAGTGTTCAGGGTGAGATATCTTATCCGGATTATATCGTGGATCCCAAAGTACAGATTTACCTAATCTGTACAACCCATAAGTCGTAGCTAGACCACCAACAGTTCCTCCAAGTGTCCCCCATGGAACACCACTAGATTTACTGGACGGCTCATATCCACCACTAGACACATAATTCTGTCCGTACTGTCCTCTTTTATTCTTCTTATCGTATTTACCCATATATCTTCATTATTATGCGAACGCGTTAAACGCATTGTACCCTAACATTGCTGTCCTAAACATATTATTCATATCTGCACCCACACTTCCTGTAGGTTTCTTAAGGATTCCTGGGATCTTCCATGAATTCCATTCTTTTATCGCATTGTTCTTGATGTATTCAGGACTGAAAGCATTAGCTAGGTTGCCCATAGTCAGATTGCCTCCTCCCCATTTGCTTAACCCTTGCCCAATAAATGGCGAAGCCATCGCAACACCTAACGGATTACCTGTGGCCACACTTTTTATAGCGCTATAAGTCGGCATAATATACGGATTTATCATGTTTACTCCAAGACCTAAAGCTGTTCCTGTTAACGGAGCAGCAACTCTTTTTAGTAGATTGTATCCTTTAGACGGAACAAACGACTGATCTGTAGAATAGTCAGTATATGCTCCAGTCTGTGCATTGCCTTTTTGTCCTTGATAGAAATTACCTCTAGCAAGGTTAGCTTTTGGTTGTGTAATAGCGGCAGGATCAGTATTTCCTGTTCTTCTGCCGGGCATATTGAACGAAGTCATTATTCCTCCATCCTCAAACGCAGGAACACCATTCTCATTTAACGGGTGATATTGAGTCGGCGCCGGAATCCCACCAACCATTGCATCCCATTTCCCGAGAGTGGAACTAGGGTTAAAACGTCTCCATTCCGATTCTGCAAGTTGTATGTTTGGTATACTATGTCTATTCACTTTCCCTCCTTTTTCTTCTGCTAAAGAAAAATCTCCAAAATTGTTAACATTCGGTCCAGTTGGAGAAGGCTCTGGTATCGGATGATCTTCATGATATTTTTTTAACTGTTCATCTGTCAAGTCGTCGGTAGGCGATTTATAGTTTGCTCTTTTTGTAAAAGCTGCTGCATCTGGAGTCATAGGATATTTTTCGTAATACTTATCCCCAAAAATCTCAGGATACTTCTTCTCGTCAGTCCTATTATAATAAAACATGCTCTTCTGCTGTGGAGTTAACATCTTAAATATCGGATCATTCCCACCATGTTCATCTATCTGCTTCATAACCCATTCATGTTTGGCATTTTGAAGTTTGAGCATATAATCCATCCATTTATCCCATGCCTCTCCACCGTACGCTTTGTCTGGAAATCTTTTCGCCCTCTCATCGCTCAAGTCAAAAGGGAAACTTCTCACTGACTCATTCTCTAAATTAACATTAGCCGGAAGCTTTGCATGAATTTTATTCCATCCCTCGTTACTAAACTGTTCTCCTAGATATTTAGGGTAATCGCTATTTACTTTTGCCAGAACATTCCTATATATAGAATGCAGATAGTCAAGGTCTCCTTGTCCAAAACTCTGTGTCTCTCCACTCGGCGATCTAAGGTAAAAAACACCCTTAACACCGCTATTTTTTCTTTTTGGATCAAGTCTTAAAGTTTGCCTCATCCTAACTGGGACTGGAAGCCCTTTTTGTACAGCTCCAGGGGGAAGCTTAATCGCGGATCCAGGGGGCAAAGTCCCAGGAGCAACATTCGCTTGTTGTTGTACATTAGCTTGATCTACAGTCGCATCATCATCATCTCCTATAGCAATACTACGCTTCTTTGCTATATCCTGAGCATTAGGCAATTTAGGAAGTCCGTTATCATCTACCTCTGGTTCGGTAAAATCTTCTTCTTCTGCCCCTCCATTCCCTACTGGTTGATTACGTGGATCCTCAATTATATCAGAAGTATCCTCTTCAGGCATGCCAGGGAAAAAGTTATTATAGGCAGCATTCCCAAGCCATCCAGCTCCACCTAATGACAGCGCTCCTCCAATTATATTCCCTATACCTGGTGCTGTCCTTTTTTTCCTTATATCGTCTATTCCGCTATATACACCATATCCTCCTAGTCCACCTGCTAATACTGATCCAAGACCCAAACCTACACCTCCCCATCCATACGATGGAACAGTTCCTCCATTTTCATATCTAGGGACAGTTGCTCCGTATGCTGGAGCAGGGACATTGACAGCGGGAGGAGTAGAAGGGCTATTGGTAAAATAAGATGCTCCCGGAAGTTTGCCAAGAATATTTCTAGCTGCAGTAAGAGCACCGGGTGCAACTCCGGTCCATTCAGCTGAACTCCCTTTCTTAGATAACTTCCCCATCTCCAATGGGGGTTGTTTTTTTAGCCCAATAAACCTTGGATGGTCTTGAAGCTCTACATGTTTATTTATTCTTTCATCAAACTGATCTTCAGGCTCTCTCCCTGGGAAAAGATTCATAAACCTTCCCCACCAGTTAGACCCTATATTTCCGACCATATTTGTCAAACTACTTTCTGGTCCTGCAGAATGAATAGCATATGGATTGTTCCTATCATAATGAAATGGTGCTTTCCCTTTACGGTAAGCTTTATCATCTCCTGGTGCCTGTAGAAGTTCCTCAGTTTTCTGCTCTTTTTTATTTTTAAGGCCACTAGGCAATACTCCATGCATTTGAGGATCTACATAGGGACTATTCTCAAAAAGATCACCTGTGACTCCTTTAGGCGTATTATAGTAAGTAGGATGAGATTGTACTCGTAAAGCTTGAGATGGACCTTCTTCTCCCGGATATAAAACCTTATCTCTTCTAGGAGTAAAAGGAAGAAGTGTCCCTGCAGGTTTTATGTATTGATCATATACAGTGTCTCCATGAACGTCTCTTTCTGTCATTACTGGATTAGCTCCCCCTGCAACAGCATCAACAATCACTGGCTTACCATCAGCATCAACAGCAATAGGTTTGCCCCCATGAGTCTGTCCATTAGGAGATTCAATCTTAAATGTTGTCCCAAGTGGTCCGCCTCCTATGTTCTGACCAACCTTTGGAGATTTTACCTCTATAGCTTTCCCATCTCTTGATATCATGTATGTTTTACCGACAAGCCTTCGATCTTTATCTTTGATATCTTGACCCGGAAGGGTTTCAACAAGAGGATGGTCATTCTTAAAGCCCTTTATTATATCCTTATACAGAACATGTTCCCTATCTATCTCTGGCAATTCGCCTTCTTTCCATGGTTGGAATCCTTTTCGTGTGGCAAAACGATTGATTTGATCCTGTGTCCATCTCGCTCTTTGATTATGGGTTCTCATTGCCAGATTATGAGCTTGAGTATCATCCATAAATAAACCAGTACGCGGATCATGATATTCTCTCGGATCATGGAGAAAACTTACATCTTGGTATGACCCATCTTTCCCAAAGATTCGCCTAGATCCAACCTGCATCTTCTCTAGATCATCTTGCATTTTCTTCCACCACCCATCAGGATGTTTTCTGTAAACAAACTTATAACCCGGAGCATTTCGACTTACCCATTCAGAAATAGATCCCCCTAAATCTCCTAAGAAGCCTGCCTTTTCTTCATTGCCAACGTATTGATGAGACTGACCTTGTTTGAGGATTTTTTTAGCTACTTTAGCTTTCCCTGTATCAGCCAAGTTATTAACAACCTCAGAAGGTTTCCCTCCGGTCTCAATAGCTCTCTCAATCTTATCATCAGTGTTCTTAGAGGCCAATGTATGTGCCAATGCTTGACGATCATAAGCCTCTTCATCCATAACATGCTTACCAAACCATCTATCAAAAGCACTATCTTTTTTTAAGTAAAACCCAGGCTTTGTAACGGTTTTCTTGTTTAACTTTGATTTCCCCATGTAACGTACTCCACCAAGTAACGCTCCACCAGTAGCTAAGCCTCCAATTCCAACAGTAGGACCAAGCCATGCAAAAGGAGAATGTCCTCTGCCAGCTCCATTACTGTTATAATATTTCCGTTTTTCTTCTTCACTCATGCCGTTGGTCGCCTGTTTTTGGTTATACATATCAAGAGCCTTGTCGGCTGTTGACGCTGCTTGACTTATACCGTACATACCCAATAACGCACCTGGGACCCCTATTCCGGTAGCAACAGGGTGACCTTTTATCTTCCCCCATAAGTTATAAAGCATCTTGCCTTTGTCAAGCATTCCCATAGTCTATCAGAAATATTGTCCTCCGTCTCCTCCATTACCGAATGGGTTTCCACCACCACCGTAAGGATCTTGAGGCATTTGTTGTTGCATTTGTTGATCCATCTCTTGTTGTTGAACCATACCTTCCATCTGTTGTTTCCATGACAACATCTGTTTAAGTTGGTCTAATCGTTGTTTCTCAAGTATCATTCGTGCTATCTCCTTATGCGGATTCTTCCCTGTCTCTCTCTTATACATCTTTTGTGCCTTATCCACAATATCCTCAGGTAAAGGCTTAGTATCACGAGGATCAGGTTGAGGTACATCAGGCTTCCCATAAGTAGAACCACCTTCCATGAACTTCTGTGTAAAAGTTCCAGCTCCGGTGCTCTTTCCTTGATAAGCTGGCTGACGTTCTTTTTTTTCAGCACTTCTTTCAGGCTTTTTACCGTACCTTATCATAGTCCTATTCTAGTTATAGTTATCTGCGGTCCATTAGTCTGTTGTGGAGTATTGTTATTAGAACTTCCATTGTTGGAATTTCCTCCTCCTGAAGAAGATGACCCTCCATTGCTTCCTCCTGAAGATCCTCCACTGTTATTGTTTTTCTTCTTCTCTTTAGCCGCTTTAGCTGCTTTCTCTTCTGCTTTACGCTCTTTCCTACGTTCTTCAGAAATCTTCATTTGCTCAAGCTTTTTCTTAGCGTCTTCTTGTAGCAAAGTTATCTTTCTTTTACCAGCATCAGCTATCTTTTGCTTAGTTTTATCTATCTGTCCTTGTTCTTTTATCACTACTTTCTCATGACGCTGTTCCATTTGTTTAACGCGTTTCTCATGAGACATCTCAGACTTCTTAACTTTCATCTCATGCAACTCTTCTTTGGCAATAACCTTCAACTGTTGAATAAACTCTGCTCTGAGTTTTTCCATCTCTAACTTGTGTTGAAGCTTTATTTGCTCCATATCGTGTTCGAACTGTCGACGCTTCAAGTCTACTTCTTGTTCTTTTAAATCCAATTGCTTCCAGTCTGATACACGTTTCTGATCTGCTTCTGACATCTTGAATTGCATGTCTGACAATATCTGTTGTTGCCTCAACTCCATATCTCGAGACTTCAGATCTAACTCTGATATCATCTTGTGATAGTTGTGCTCTGTAGCCTGCTGTTTTAATTCTTGATCTCCAGCCAGCTTCTGTTGTTCTAATTCCAACTTGGCCTGTTCCATAGGATCGACATTCTGTCCAAGCTCCATTTCTTGAGACTTGAGTTGTGCTTGTATCTCTGCTACTTGAATCTTTGTTTGGTTCTGAGCATCTACAATGTACTTCTTCAACTGACGATCTGCATTGTGACTGTCGGCTGTATATTGTCTGTCTTTTTCCACACTTTCCATCTCTGCTTGTTTCTGTTGCTGTTCTGCCTGCTGCTGTTGCTGCATCATTTGTTGCTTGCGCATTTCTATCTCTTCAAGCTTAAGTCTTATCTCAGTAATATTGTCTGACTCCATAATATGCAACACATCCACCAGTGTCGCTCCATTCTGTAAAGCAGGTTGATACAATTGTTTCAACTGCTCTATCTTTTTCTGTTCTTCAGCAGAAGATGAGATAAATAAGTCCATTGTTTCCAATGCTGTATTCGGCATATCCAAATACATACGCAATCCATCATTGCCTACAAAAGACAAGAATAAATCATCTTCTCTATATCTAATAGCCAAAGCTACATTAAGCAACTTACGTAATGCACGTTGTTTAACCATATCATGCATATATACAAGTAAAGCGTTGGTATTATAACTTTGGTTTAACGCTTCTTGTGTTGTTCCTTGCAAATCACGATGTCCAACTTGACCTAATCGTTGAGGGTTAAACCCTATTACCTGTTGAGCCATCTGTTCAACACGATTAATAAGTTCGATATACATATTGATAGACTGAGACATGCTCAAGTCTAATGCAGAAAAAGCATTAAAGCTTGATGGTCTTGATCCATCTCTACCCGGTATATCCCATGCATTTTCATATGGGTTAATCAAAACAACACCCATAGACTTTAATACATGAGCCCATCGTGAAACATCAAATCCCATAGATTTAGGAATCTGTGTCACATCCATAACTAAAGCTCGTCCGTTATCACGTGAAAGCATTAAGTCAAGTCTATACCATAAACTAATGTAAGCCATAGCCATAGGCTTAAGATGCTCAACAATAGATTTACCTTGAGCAGCTAATCCTACATATGGGATAGTAACACTTGTTGGATCTTCATGGTCAGATACTACACTTATTGGACGACAACCAAAATAGACGTCTCCACACCGGTATCCCTGCCATACCTCCATGATCCATTCTTCTTCTACCTCTTCCTCTTCCCCTGTAAAAACATAGTTCTCATCCACAACATTGGTTTCAGGATGATTGTTTTCAGGATTATTAGTTGTTACAAAGTATATCTTCCTATAGCTTTTCCAATGAACTTTCCATAATGGGATAGTATCAGCTGATGCATTGTTAAACGGAAAACTCATATTAGTAAGCTCTATGCGTTGTTCGTGATAAACACCCATAGAGTAGGGGTCTTTATCTGATAATCCAGCTCCGTAAGTAGAACCACCACGTCCTTCGAACCAACTCATTATCTCATCTAGCTCACTATCTGTAAGCTCTCCTTTAAAACGATCATGAAGTTCAGCCCATGAACATACTATACGTTCAGCACACCATGAAGCTTCTTCTATATACTGCATATCAGGGAAATACTCGTAACAGAAAGTAGCAGGATTAACCCATCGTAAATTAGGATGTCCATATTCTTCTCCAACAAAGTAGACCTCTTCCCTGTTAAGCAATAAATCTTTGTATCCACGCATAAAAGCTGTTTTAGCTTCTAGCTTGTTTATCAGGTATTTGAGTAGGGCACAATTGAACTCTTCAGCTATATCCTTATAGCTTTCGTTCATCCATCGTTGTATTTCTTCAGGAGGCATTATTTCTCCTGCCTGTATTTGTCTGTCGTATTCCTTCTGATACTGCGGATCTAGATTCATAGTAACAGCAGCATTGAAGTAGTCTATCAGCATTTGTTTAGCTTGTTCCTGATAGTCTGTCTTGGCATTTTCAGAAGAACGTGATATAGCAAACTTAAAAGGCCTATTGACCTCTTCCCCGAGCATGCTATCAATAAGAGGCTTGATGATATTAAACTCTTTAAGTCTAGCAGGAAGTTTATCATCAACATTGAATGGGTTAGTGATATATTTTAGATCATCCTCATTGATGATCCCTTCATAAACATCATTGTTCTCGTTGTATACAGATATACGATGTGGATTGTTACACCACATATTAGCAGCTGAGGACTGTCCTATAACATAGTCTATACAATCTTTCTGCCACTTCTCTCCCTTTTTTTTAAGAGCGATCTTTTGTGGTGGCATCGATTGCCGATAGAGCTTATCTGTATCATTCAAACTCATAGTTATGCTTCAGGTTGTGGTTGTTGGCCTCCACTAGTCAATGCTGCCATAGCCATCTGTGCAGCTAATTCAGACACTTCATAGCCGAAAGTAACTTCCAATTCTCTTTCGCTTTCCTGTGCTAATTCCTCTTCCGTTATAGGACGTGGATGTACAACCATCTGAATAGTTAAAGATAACTCTCCAGGGGTAAGGAACGGGATATGCAATAACTCTATTATGAAAAGCTGTTGAAATCCTACAAAGTTAGTCATATCGCTCAACAAATCCATACTAGGTAAATTCCCAAGTAAGAAGGCGCTTAATGCATCCATGATCCTGTTCTTTGTTGCATCAATAAGGTCCAACCAGTCTCTAACAAGAACCGTACGCATACGAGCAATCCTGTATGGGATCCCCTCTAAATCATCTCCTCCACGAAACATCAAAGAATAACGTATCTCATCACTTGCAGAAATAAAACGTATAGGGAAAGTATAACTCCATGGAGAATCTGAATTATCTCCTGTAGGCACCTCATGAAGATCTGCCCCTATAACATAAGGAGTGCAACCGTTATACTTACTTATTTCAAAGATCTTAGACGTTGGGCCCCATAACTTAAACTTACGGTCATCTATAAGACCATAACCTCTAAGTTCAGGAGTAGAAAAAGTCGGACGATAAAGAGTCCCTAGTTCAGAAAGAATATGACCACCATAAACATCTCTCCTTTCTACTTCAACATGTTGAGAAGCAGCTTCTCCTAATTTCTCGTACATAGCAACAAGCTTTTCTACTCTTTGTGCTACAAGCTTAGAATAAGCTGCGTTAAGGAAATAAGCTATTTCAAAATCCTGAAAAGCTGTACGTCCCAATGGCATACCTGCCTGTTTAGCACAGAAAGATATAAAGCTACCTTTAATATCTCTAACCCTACTGAGCATTACCCTTCACCTCCTCCCATATGTGGAGCATTACTTGTTGCTCTTAACATCGCAATCTTTGCTGCCTCCATAGCTATATCCATAGCATAAGCAACCTCTATTATTCTAGGGTTAGGTTTTTCATTTTCTTCTGGAACATATTGTATCTCTTCCACAGTAAGTGGTTTCGGATACTTGATATAGTTAAGCATGATTGTTGTTCCTCCATTACCTATCCAATCCCACCATCCAGACTGCCTTTGAGAGTTATGAAAAACCTCTATAACGTCCATTGTTTTCCCTTTAACATGAAATTTACGGTGCCTAAACAAAGCACCTGAAGTATACCTACTGTTCATTGCAAGGTTAACTAATCCACCTATTTCACCAACACCAATAAGTTTACATACACGAGAAGAGATAGGATAGTTATTCCCTACAACCTGTCCTTTAAAGTCATGAATAACACAAGACACTATGGTTACCGGTCCGTATTCGATCATGTCATCTGTAAGTTGGAATATTCTACTTTGGTTAGTTGTTACGTCAAAACGCTCACCCCATCCACCAGCATCTATCTCATCAATAAAATTAGAGGCTTGATAAAGCTGATCATGTTTATAACACAAATCTTCTACAGCAGTAGGAGGGACTTGTTTGTTTAACAACAACTGACATATCTGCGTCATGTATCCATTATGAAGTTTTTCCCATGCTGAATTAAGGAAAGTAACTATATCATGAGGAGCAAAATATACAGATCCCGGTTCCACTGTTACAGGGTTTAATCCTGCTAGTACTGCTGCTTGAAAGTGCTCTTCCTTTCCAGCAATACCTGAATAAGTACGTGTTACCTGTACTCGTCTGTCATCATAACCACCATCAGTTACAACATTGGTAGTTATCATACGATTACATATGCTTATAAAAGCATCTCTTAACTGTGGGGCCGTACAACGCATACTATTGTTGTGTTTGAGCTATTTGGTTCAATGTGTGAGAACGATCAGAACCAATAGATTCCATTGCAAGCTGTGCAGCTTGTATAGCTATTTCATACCCAAAAGTCACATCAAGCCCAACTCTCTCTTTCCCTGTTCCATCCATATCGCTTGGCTTAATCTTAGGAGGCCACACAATAGCATCATAGGAAAAACGGAATGTATTCCCGCCATTCCTAGCACTGTAAGACATCTCTATAACAAACATTTCTTTGTCTGTTGAATGCCATAGATTCCATATGGAACTATCATTAATGATAACTGGACGAACACGATAGTAGATGTATGGCATGTATTTGCCATCTTGGTACATCTGGCTCATCCTAGTAACATCAATAACATTGACCGGTCTACAAAGGAAAGTGGATTTTAGTTTATTCGAGTCATACTCATGTATCTGTGCATTGATAATATAAGGAAGGATCCCTTGAGGCATCATCGTCTCCTTGTCTATAGGAAACATTTTTGTCCCTTTACCACACGCCCACATAGAAAACCCATCTTGTTTTACCTGATCCTGACATGGCTGTATTATTCCGCTACTCACATATAGACTGCCGAACTCTATCAACATCTCCATTGAGTTTGGAAATGTTGACGCAGGTGGCATTGTAGGTCTCTTATCAAAAGAAACATACCTTTCGTCTAGATGAGCTAGCCTCTTTTTTATGCACATGACATATGCGGCATTCAAGAAGTTGGCTATTTCATATGACTGAAAGAAAGCACGTCCGACTGAAACGTTACTAGCACGATTACATTCGGACGTAAAAGCTTGCTTAAGCTCTCTATAGGTTAACTTGAACATTTACATTTTTAGTTTCTTTGCGGTCAACCCTTTTATCGTTCCTACTGATTCTTGGTTGTTAGGATTCAACCACCACTTAACAGCATCCTCCATACTATTACCTATGGTGTTGTTGTTATAGTAAAACACATTGCGCACTCTACGGAGTACGTTAGCATCTACAGCTTCTTCGATTAATACATATGTCTTAGCATAATCATTATCAACCCACATCTCTAAGAATTTTTTAGGTTTCTCTTCGACTATCTTGCCCAATTCATGCTCAACAAGTGTATCGCTCATAAGCGTTGGCTTCCCTCCCATAACACGTAAAGCATCACGCATCTCTTTAGGCTTCATAGTGTCAAAATGAACTATTGCTCTACGACGCACTTTAGCCTTTTTATTGCCTTCAGCAGCATCTTCTTCTGCATTCAACAACAAGAAACGTTTCGCTGCTGTTATTTTATCTTTCCCATCAGCAACTTGATAATGGCTTTTTACAAATAGATACTGTATTTCCCCGAAAGGATTGTCTGTATCTATAATGACACCGCCATGTTTTACTCGTATGGAGAAGGTCTTCCAATACGATCCTACGTTTGGATTACCATCTATCGGAGGTTGTAACGCCTCCGCTGCAACACCAATCTTTTTAGCGAGCCTTTCTACATCTTTCGATTCAAGCCCGGTGTAGTACCCTCCACTATTGGTGATGTAAGGAATCATACCTTCAAAACCCTGATCGAATTTTTTACGGTTCTTCCTCATTATGGTACTCAATGTATATTTTGCCATACGTTATTATATGTTTATCCTTGAACAGCACATTCTAGTTTTCCACAACCACGAGGGTCAAGGATCACTACGCCCATTTCTGCTAAGAAATGAACTGAGTATCCGTCGATTGAGTTCGCACGAAGGTCTCTAGTTGAACCAGCAAATCCTTCAGGAGAACATGAACCAGCTACTACCCATTGTACCATTTCACGGTTCTTTTTTACAATCTTTTGAATATTAGCACGTCCATTACGGAAGCCATTATCCAAGAAATACATGTTGTAAGATGACAAAGGTTTCTTAGATATTGGATGCAATAGACGATTGTGGTTTGGATCATCCAAGAAAGGCAAAATCTTACATGTTACCTCTATACCACTCCGCATCTTATAAGTAGTGAAAGCTCCACCAATACTCATGTTGTTGCCTTCTCCACTGATGAACTTAGTGTCCATCAAAGTTAAATCTTTAACCTTTTCTCTTAATGCGCGATCGAATTCACGCATTCCCATTTCACCTGTTAGCAATACAAACTTACGGTCTTTAGTGTCCATAACATTGTACGAAAGGTCAAACAAGAAGTCTTCTAACATATCACATGAAAGAGTAGTGTATTGAGAACGACAAGCAGGAGCTATTTGTTCTTCAATGCCACTTCCACGTTTAATCACGCGACCATTAGCACCTTTTAGTTTAAACGTCCCATCACTGTCAGCTGTTGTTTGATCGAACATCATCTGATATTCCATACGTTCCATAAACTGACGAGTTGCTTCCCACATTTGGTAATCAGCCCAAATCATTGTGCTTTTACCTGATGTTGGGTCTTGCATAGCATATGCTAATACATCTGCTCGTGCTGAACCTGTAATATCTATTTTAAGACGTACAGTAGACAAGTAGTTACGAAGTCTCAAGCCAGTTGAGTAGTTGATTATGTCAGCTTGGTCTGATCCTTCTTCGTAAGCCGAACCCACACGCGATACCGCACATCCTTCTAGAAGATATTTTGGATCAACAATAGCATCAGTGTCACCATTACCAATTTGTACAGTGTAAGCATAGCCTTTAGTTGCTTCAACTTCAGGTTCTTTCATTACGCGCAATTGATAACTCTTATCATCAAGTTCAATGATTGAACCCGGACCAAATAATGGTTCTTCTAGCACTATAACGAAAGGAAGTAAACCTATACCAACATTTGCTACATTGATATCTGTCGTTGTAGTTATTCGATTTCCGTTTTGGTCGTTAGCATAACGAATGTTTACTGGACGTTCGTCTGCTACTCTAATATTCCATTCATAAGATGGACGTTCTAATGTTATCTTGTGTCCTAGTCCGCCTGTTAGCAAGTCAATAGCGGTTGAGTAACCTGCATATTTCGTGCCATATATATACGAAATCACCTGAGGCAATTCCTGTGGCTGCATACGTAGGGCATTTGTTAACATTGCTTCATCAACCATACCAGACATACGTTCACCACGATATACCTGTATCTTAGGTTGAATAAAACTGTCATTCATAGCCATATTCTATTCTGTTTTTGTTATTAGTATTCGTTATCTCCCTCCTGTGGCTTTCCTGAATATGGACATATCAAAACCTCCCTTACCACTGCCTTTCTGTTGTCTTGCCGCTCTAGTCTGACCCTTAGGTCTGATATTTTGCTGAGCAATCTGTTCTTTAAAGCGTTGGATGGCTGTTTTTTGTTGAACTTTAGCTGACTCACGTCCAGCTGTTCCTCCGTACCTACACATAATAGCTGCTGCTATAATGTTTCTTGGATCAGAACTGTAATCTACCATAAACTGGGTGTATCCGTTTTGATCTGGACGGAACATGTAGTCCCACAACTCACGCTTTGCTTTTGTAGTAAGAGGAACTCCAAGCATTTGGTCAGTCTCCTGAAGAGCCTGTGCCATATATCCTTGCATCTCTCTTTCTTGCATAATAGCGTTTTGTTGTTGCTGCTGCTGTTGTTGCATCAACATTGTTCGTTGCTGTTCCTGATAACTTTTTAAGATACCTGCTGCATCTTGCGCTTCAGCTTGCAAAGTTCCTGCTTTCTCAAAGCTTTCTATCCTGCGATTAATCATCTCCGGTGTGCTTCCCTGTAATTTTAACAGCTCAGCAACAGCATACACTTGTCCTTGGCGAGATTCAACATTTATATCCCCATAACTCGCTTGAGACGCTGACCTTATATAATTATAAGGATCACCGCCTTGACGAATATATTGGTCAAAACGTTCACTCTCCGGATGAGCATATTTCGGAGTACTGTTCATGTCCATGACATGCTTAATCAAACCAAAGAATTCTTGAGTGTTTTTAGGTCTCTGTTCTTTAGGTAGATCAGGCAAGTCATATTCTTCAATCATCACATTATAGAGGCTTTCAGCTAACTGTTGCTCTGCATCCTCAACGCCCTCTGCAGGAGCTGCTCCTTCACTATCAGAACTATCAGCACTGTCCTCATCTTCCTCCCTCATCTTTTTAAAGAAGTCGGGAACATCCGCATCTGTGGTAGACTGCCGCTCTTGCTTCTCAGTCTCTCTTACATCGCCGCTGCCGTCAGGTATGACACCAGGCGGAATTGGCGAGTCGTCGTCACTCACGTCCATTACGGATCCAGTAGAACGACGGTCATCTTGGTCATAAACAGAATCCCCAAATGGATTGCTCGAACTTTGTTGTTCGTCCTGATTCTGTTGTGATGCTTCTGCCATAGTTGTATTTTATGTTTTGTTTTTTTGTTTTACAAGTTTTCGTTAAAGTAACTTGGATTCGGAAGTAAGTTTTTAGTTGCAGTTTTTGTACGATCTCCTGGATCAAACCACCGTCCAAACATTATCATACTTAGGCTACTGATAAATATACGCGTTCCTTCATCTACGTAACGTTTTTCAAAATTTTTCAAATCATCTGTTGTAGATGGAGCTTCAAAGAATAACTGGAAAGACTGACGAGCCTTACGGCCGATTGTGTTATCCGCAGCATTATATGGTTCTGCGTAATCAAAGCTTATGCTATCATATTGCATCCCTGATTTTGTAAACATCGTAGGAAGTTGTACAGGGAAATGAACCCAGTTAGTTATACCTTGATGAGCAAGTTGTCTTTTTTCTATATCAGATACAACCCTCCAGTCTCCACTGCCTAGTATAGCATCTTTTTTTGTTGTTTTTAAATTTCCACTTTCCCCATTATCCCATCTTTTAATGGCAACTCCACCTGTCCCTAGGATATTCCCTGGTAAATAAACAGAAAGGCTTGCATCAAAATATATAGGACTAAACTCATACCGTTGACCTAATGAGTACTCTGGATCTTTCGCTTCAAGACACAAGCTTGCAGGAACTTTATCGACATCTACTGCTACATAAGACGCTTTAACCTTGGAAAATTTATCAGCATTAACCTGGGCAGCAAGGGCTTCAAGAACATCTTTCCCGTCTTTTATTGGAGTTTGAGAATCAAAAGTTGGACCATTAACAATATATGGCTTAGAAAAGAAGTTAGGACTAAGATCTCTTACGTTTTTGTAAAGAATTTCAAGCTTATATGTTCCACCGGAAACAAGCTCAGCAGGAGGGACAAGCCACATTTTACATGGAGATGAAACTGACCTACTAAAACTTTTCAAAGGTTTCGTATCGTCAACACCAACTGTATTAACAGATCTCCATTGTAGTACTCTATTTGCTTCTATCCTGCTTTTAGTTATATCAGCTGCATTTTTTATGTTCCTCGAAACATCAAAAAGATCAGAGTAACGGAATTTCCCTTTACAAGCTAAAACTGTAGATCCATCTTGTTGTCGCACATAAAATCCCCTATCCCCTGTTGTAGCTATTCTCTGTACAAAGCGGAAGCATTGTCCGGAATATGCTGCTTGATTTCTGGCAGGGTCTATACGAGTTGCTGTTTCATATACAGTATCAACATCCGAAGAAACACTATCTTTGCTATTCCATAACTTAGATGATATCAAATTATTCTGCTGATCTACCATCACAATGCCGCCAACAGGCCATTGTGCATCAGTATATGGGAAGGCTTTCTGAGTATCAGTTTTAAGCTTATCAGAAACAGGTGATATGATTTTCCCTATCATTACATCATTAACTGTACTTAACATGTTTTTATATTTTATATTTCAAAAAAGTTAACTTGCCCTATTTATACACCGGGTACGTGTTATCGCTAATATACATATATTTTACAATATTATTCACAAGTTTTCCACATTTTATCCAGCATTAGGTCCAGTCATCTTAAACCTGTTAGGAGGAACAGCATCCATCTTACCTTGACGCATAGCTGTATTGCTCTGTGTTGGACTCTGTTCTGAATCTTCCCTAGCCTGCTTCATGCTGTACTTACCAAACTGATGAAAGAACATGCTTTCAAAGTAGGCGTCAATAGCATAGTCTACTACTGAATTATGATAAACAGCAGGAAGTTTTAGCTCCCCTTCTGAAAAAGAGTCAATAAAATAATCACCAACAAGCTCTGTCCAGTGATATACTGTCCCTTTTACTCCCACACAGGAAAAAGTTCCGCCTAAATCTTTGTTAGGAACATCTGAACGCCCAGCATAACTCTTTGTTGATCGTTGCTGGTTTTCCCAGCTATCTAAATAGACATACACAGGAAATCCTCCGGCCTGTCTATGTAGGTATGGTTTGGTTCTTATCCCATCACGAACACTTGATAAAGAGTTTGACACATAGAAATTTTTGTTCTTGTATTTCATTCCATCTAACTCGATGTATCCTGTATTAACAACATCTCCATCGTAATACACTCCTAAAGTATCTTTATACTCTTTTACTGGCCACCACTTAGGAAAGTCATCAGACTTTGCGCATCTCTTGTTGAGTTTTATCAACACCTCTAGCTTATCAGGGAGAGGTCTAGCTCCACTATTTCTGTTTGCTTCAGGAATATCAAAATGATATTCGCCAAACGGGATACCATCTTCTTTTTTTTCTACAAGATCAATAATGTGAATATAGTTGCCAAAGATATCATGAACAGCACGATCTGTATCATCAGATAGCATACGTTTCTCAAACTCATTAAGAAGACGTGTAACTCCAATGTTTAGCCATGACCCACCAATCACTGGGTCTACTTGCGTAAACTCAGAATCGAACTTGGCCATACGATAAGCAAACTGGAAATACATCTGATGACCAGATAACCCTGCACCAGTAGGAATATCAGGATTCTGAGGACGTTCAATACGAGCCTCATGCTTCATCCTTTCCACCTGCAAGGCTGCCTCGTTAATATCTTTGCTTAGATTGATCATTAGTTAGAAATGATTATCTCCTTGATCAATAATGCATTCAACCATAAAGAACAATTACGACTACCTCCGAACTCATATGCAATAAGGCTGTCATCATGGCCGCCATCTTTTATCATATCCACAAGAGCTAAGTAGTCTTCTTTTGTCTTATAGTATCCGTACAGTGTTTCGGAATGATCAAACAGCTTATAGCAAGTATGACCAAGCTTTTCTACTAGTACTTCATCAATAGCGAACCTAGTAAAAAGAGAACTTGCCACAAAATGGACTTCCCTAATGTCTGTCCAATATTCTATAGCAATCTGAGCATGAGATATGCCTAGTTCTTTCCCCCCTTTCTCAACAGCTTTTATGCATGCTTCTGTAGGAACACCTTGATAGATACGTGTTACTTTACTTTCTATAACCATCTTAGTTTCGAACTGTTATATGCTTAACTTCAGACTGATCTATATATATCTCACAGTTTCCGTCATGACCAAAACTGTCGGCTACGTAATCATGTCCGTTTTGACGGATAACATTTTCAAGAGCTAAGTAGTCTTTCTTCGTAGCATAGTATCCAACAGCTGTTCCTGAGTGATCAAAAATACAATAGCATATTTTGCCATTCTTTTCCCAACCTCCAGTAGGATCAAACCCTGTCATAGTAGAGTCTGCTGTATATTTAAACATCTTGCCGTCATTGTACTCAATCTGAATCCATGAATGAGTAGTTCCGATTTGCTTGCCTTCTTGGATTGCTTGAAGGCCTGCTTTTGTAGGTATTTCATGTACCTTAGTAACTTTACTTTCTGTAAACATTGTTTTATTGTTTTAAGTTCCACATATTGTTTTAAGTTCCACATGCTGAATATCCGCAACTCATGCAGATCATACACCCTTCTTGATAAGTTAATGTATCTCCACACTTCGGACATTGTCCTTCTTTCATATCGCATTATATAGTTTAATCCAACCCTTCATACAGATCAGAACCTGTCTGCATAAGAGTTGCTGGGTTATTATTTAATTCTTGTTCTTCCATCTTAGTCATCTGACTAGACTGTGCAGTATCTCTTGATGGCATGATCCACTGTAGTTCATTGGCAAAAATCATCTGCTTAATCCTTATTACCTTATCATCATCTAATGGATACTCTTCATCTCTAACAGAAAAAGTGCTATTAGTCTGAAAGTAATCCTCAACATTGGCACAGATAAGCCCACACTTAACAGTGAATGTCCATGCATTAGCAGTGACAGGAACTTTAAGTTCCTCTCCAAACTTGAACAGCCTTAGCTTCTTGTCATACACTGAAAGCAACATAGACTGGGGGTTATATATATCATATGCACCATACAAACTGCCAGTCAAATCCCCAACACGTATCTGTTTCTTCTCTGTTTTTTTATCAGCCACATATCCGAGAGCAGAACATATACCTACTCTCCCAATAAGAGGAGCAAGAGTAGGCATATCCTCGATGCTGTCATATGCATGCGTGTTTGGATTCATCTGTATAACCATCTCCATATTATCACCCACCTGATCAGTAGCCTTTTCTTTAAAGTGGAAAACACGATAAGAAATATACTTCGGATCAATGATAGAATTCTTGCTTATTTCTTGCTTGATAAGTAGTAGCCGGTACTGGTGAATCCATATCTCTACCTGTCTGAATGGTATCTTATCGGCCTTCTCCTCGTCAATGTGCTTACAAGTGAGAATAATATCATCTACTATGTTGTTCAGTGTCATTATGCAAATATACGAAAGCCATCTGGCATTTTCTTTGGTGCTTCATCATAATAAGCCTTAGAAAATATCGGCACCTCCATGATAGTTTTTATCTTTTCCTTTTGCGAATCCTTGATAACATTCAGCCATTGCTGTTGTCGAGCCACCATTACACAGCCCAGTGCTGCTACACGGTCAAAGTTCGCTTTGTCATTCCATTCTAATAGTTCTTCAAGAAGTGGTATAGAGAAAACTCTCTCTACATTCTTTCTTCCATCAGCAAATTCATCCAAAAGCCATTCCCTTATCCACCCATTCATAGCATTACGTATATCTTTTGTAACATGCACCCCTCTACCTCTACTAACAGTAGTCTTTTCTACTATCTTGTCAATGATATCAGGCTGCGCATCAAGCATATACTCACAATGATGGTTAACAAAATACGTATAGATCCCCTTGTTGTTGTTTTCATACATAATCTTAGCATTAAAATACAAGCCTATACGTCTTACTGACTCATAAAAATCCTCAGCCATCTGTGGCCGTCCGGTGTATTCAGCTACGATCATATCATGAAAGCTTTCAAAATCTTGAAAACGCTTAAAAACTATGCAACTTCCGAGTGAATCTGTTTGACTGGCATCAAAATCATAACTGTCGACACCTATAAGGTATAATCCTTGTGGTGGTTCAGGGCTTGGATGCTCCCAAACAACCAATGCTCCTTCTTTTTTATCACTAGACTTAAGTCTATATGACTGGATACTATCATCTGAAGGATGCCTAACAAAACTTGGCTTAGTTCCTGTCATAGATAAATGCCCAACTTGCTTTAATGCCTCATAATCAGGGTCTGTTTTGAGTTTAAGAAGCTGTTCTTGTAGAAGTTTCTTCGGAAAAATACTACTTCCATAAGTTGTAAGCGCCTCAGATGGTCTTATAGGTCGTTCAATAACATATGCATCGATATTTCTATCAGAAACAGCACGTTCAACGACCTTTTCACGTTCTTTTAAGATGTATTCGATGGTTTTAACCTTAAGAGTATTACCATCATCGTCCATATAAAGACGTTTACCTGTTTTTTTGTCTATCCCTTCTAGATTTTCATAGTAAGGATGAAAAAATCCACACTGTTGTGAGGATGAATGGTCGTCCCATATGTTTGGAACGGATAATATATTGTACGCGTCTGGGTTCGTAAACATTCGCGATATAGCAGTCATTGATTCGTTGTCCAATGAAGCAGTACCGTATACACAAATAAGGCCAGTAACAAAACTGTCCTGTTCTACTGATGGTCTAGCGATGTTGAATGCGTCTTCAAGTTCGGAGAAGCTTCCACCTTCCTCGAAGAATATGAGGTTCGCTACAATACCTCTTAACTTATCGGGATTACTTTTAAGTGAGAAGCCCATGATCTCCGACATATATCCTGCTTCCACTCTATTACCATATGGATCAGTTTGTATGATAGATGCCCGCCAGTGCATTTCACTGTCTTTTACTTGTCTTTTCTTAGCAAATGGAGTATGAGTATCTACCCAAGACACAAAACGTCTAGCTTTGTTTAACACACCATCTCCTGTAAGATATTTCTTGTCGGTAGCAAAAACAAAGCCCTTGCTATTAGGCTTAAAGAAATAGTTACGTACAAGCATACTCGCATTCTTATACGAATATCCTTTACGTCGAGCTTTAAGTACTACAGCATGTTTACCTTGTACTATACACTCTTCTATGTAGTGAAAATATATTGAGTCGTAGGAGTAGAATAGCGGGAAATCTTCTGTTCCGCTAACAGAGAAGAAATCTTTTCCTGTATTATCCTTACTTACAGTGCGCTTCTGACGAAGGATAGGACAGTAGTTAAGATAGAAATAATTGAACCCAGAGATCCAGTCCCCATCATCCGCACGATAGCCATGTATACAACGTTCTTGCTCCGTATTCCAAAAGTTATCATACTCTTTACTATTAGGACTAAAAGTACAGTAAGTTCCGAACCCTGTCTTTTGCTTGTTCTCAATGAAGGCAAGTGCAGCTGGTCGGAACTTATCTGAGTTCTTGAATTTCTTATTGAAGTCAAGCACGACAACACAGATTTACTTGTTAGAGAAATCTTTGTCAATGTCAAGCTTCATTCCGTAGATATTCAAGTATCCTGTTACATGTACGTCGTATTTAACATCAACACCTAAATGTTCTTCAATCATCTTGCGAATGTCTTCGCCTTGATTTTCACCCTTAAGTGGTTTGATGTTGTTAGCAACGAAGTCAACAGCAATAGAGTTGCCATCAATTTCAACGTTACCTTTAACAACTAAATCGTAGTACACTGGTACACTTGAAGATTGTTCTACTGGTTCAATTGTAGGTTCTTCTTTCTTCTTGCAAGCTCCAAAGCATATTACAGAGAACAAAAGAATACCTGCAAAGCTTAGTAAAATTCTGTTTTTAAACATAACACTTAATTTATATTTATGAATATATACCTGTACCGGCCGTAACAATCTCAGGAACCTCATTACGCCCACCTGATTGTACTCTGTTGAATTCCGCAAGGATGTTCTGAGAATACTCTGCAGTTGTCGCAATCGCTTTCCGGTGTTCGGTCAGTTCGACAAAGTAATCACTTTTTTTAATACCATCCCAATCTTCAACAAGATTTCTCAAAGACTGAACACTCTCCTTAAGAGCGTTAACAACAAACTTTATCTGAGGACGCATCCATATAAATTCACACACTGAGAAAAGGAAAACATGCTTACCTGTGTAGTATTGTTGATACTCAGGGATAGTCTCACTTGTTATTGATATTATCTTAAGCAACACATTGTCTCCAGTTCTTATACGTAAACTAGACTTCATGTCTAAAAGAGTCCTTACCTGTTCATTACTGCATATCTCTCCGCCAAAAGTATCTCTTATCGGAGCACGAAGATTATCTAAGTCATAGATATATGACAAAGCTTTTATCCCACCATTACTATTAACAGTAAGATTACGCAACTGCATACCAGCCCATTCATAGATAACAGTCCCTTCTGATGTTTTAGGAATATACTCTGTCTTTAACGGAGCTGTCCTTCTGCCTCTTACAGCACGAGGAGGAATAGTTAGAGAGGTTTTCTTCTCTCCAAATTTTTTCTGATCTCTTTTTTCTGTTATACCAATACAGTTATACGCTAACCCTAGCTGTACAACTTCATCATGAGCTACTGTAAGCCTTACTGCTCCATTGGACTGAAAAGTCAAGAAACAAAACTTACCTACAGGACATATGATATGTGATTGAGGCATACAGTTTCTAGGCATCTCTCCTTCTGTCACTATCTTATGAGTTCCACTAGTCCATGACTCAAGGCCATTATCGTTATAAGTCGCCTCAAAAGAGTAAATAAGGAAACTGCCTGCCTGATAAATACTCAATGTAAACCTGTCCGCTATTTTTTTCCACACAGGATCAAGGTCAGTAGACATAGCGACAGACACAGTATCATCATAGTTATATACTCGATTATATGTTTGATCTCCGTTATATGCGTACAATCCCATAAACGGCAATGTGCCATCTATCGAGAAATATCCTAACATATCAACATCACCTTCAGAAACAGTCCCATCACCATAAGTTTCCTTGTTATTACCAAACAAGAACGTAGCTAGATTAGTTGAAGGAGAAAGACCTCCAGGCAATTGTTGATTGATCAAGTAGGACACATTGAAGTCCACATTGTATTGCGTAAAGTTTAACGCAAAATAGTCATACGGATTTGGAGCCTTCTGAGGAATAAACTCAATCCCTTCAGGCTTATTTGTGTCATGAGAAACAATAAAGCGCTGTGCTTTTATCTCTTCAAGTATAGCAGAAGATATATTATCAAACTTTAACGGATGATCTGGATTAGCAGGTATAGTAGGAGGGTGTGGAGCTTCTTTTGTAAGAGTAAGCTTTCTAGTTATAACCTCATCATAACTGCCAGTCTCTATGTTTTCATATGTAAGCGAATCACCTGTTCCTTCTTGCGTAGGATGATGAGCTTGTTCTTTTGTTATGCCATAACGATTAGCACGTATCTCATTGAATACAGCTGTTCCTATATTATAGGCATCTAACACATGGTCAGTGTCAGGTGGAACGGGAGGAGTAGTATCTCCAAGATACTCAGAAGAGTATGTTATAAGTTCTCCTTTTACTTTTGCTGTTATCTGCCAATTCCCAAGCTCAGTAGATGATTTATACTCCATATCAGGATTAACAATCTGAACAGATGTATAAGTCGTATTACTTGCCAACTCCATAGTTGTATCAATAAAATCGCTGTCAGGATCTTTTAACCCTTCAACAGTCAATCTCAAACAACTACCCGGATAACCATATAGCCTTGTTATACACAAGTAAATATGACTAAAAGCAAAACAGTCATCTTTACGAGAAAGTATAGGAACACGGATATCGTCAAATGGAGTAACATCAGCATTAACCAATGCTGTACCTATCTGAGGAAGAGCAGGGATAGAAGAAGTTGTTGCCATAGGAGCAAACTTAACTTCAACCATAACAGCTTCATCTGTATTGTACAATCTAAAAACGACAGTATGATCTCCATAAACAAATACTTGTTCATGTACACACTGCTTAACTTCCTGATCCGGAACAAGATCCGTATCATCAGGACGATCAATAAACTCAGGAACAGGCTCTGCCTTATATGCCTCTCTATTCCCTGACCATGCTAATGGTAAGTAGTTAAGAGACGAACTAGTTCCTGTGCCTATGATGTTTTGTTTAGTATATGTTGATGGGAAACCATTGGCTATCCCAATCCCTTCTTTTATTAAGTTCCAAACAACATGCCATGCCTTTGTATTCTCAGGCACATAGTTGTTCAATGTATTAACAAGATTACCGAACCATCCGATATTAATATCATTCTCTTGTGAATATCCCGGTTGTGACGGATCCTCAACAATAGTATTCCCTTCACTGTCTTCCGTAACAGCAAGAGCAAACTGTTGTCCTGATGATACAGGAGTGCCAGTTTCGTCTATTGATATAGAAGGAGGGATAATAAGTTTCGGACTCTCGTTATTAAGAGCTTCTTGATATTCTTCATCACTATACAGAGATCCCCATAGTGCAGATAACTGTTCAGCATACTTAAGAAGACTATCTACATAGCCAACAAACCGCTCCGGAACATTCTCCTCAATTTCTGAGAAGTTCTCCTTTATGCGGTCAGCTAACTCTTCGGTCATACCGAGACTTTCCAACAGAGCCTCTAATGCGACATACCGTTGGTCCCATATATTGTTATACATAGGATGCTATAATTGTTTTACAAGCGTAAACTTAGAAGCTGTAACCTCTGGATACGATTGATCTTTTGTCAAGATAAACCTTTTTGCTTTTATTTCAGGGTACGAACTATCCCTGTTTAGAATAAATCGGCGTGCATAAACCTCATCTGTAATAGGAGTAGGTCCAGGCCCCGGTGTTGCGACAGAGTGAATAAGACCATCAGTTCCTATATAAAACTGAGTAGGATCTAATTGCGCCATCACTAAAGCAGATGAAAGCCTTACTAGATTAAGAGGTGACTCTGACCATCCTTCTCCAGAGAAATAGTCTGTAGAAGAAACATACGGTTCAACAACACCCTTCTTAATTGTTACAGGATGCAAGTCAGAACCATCACCAGAGAAATAATACGGATCAAAAGAGATAGCTACTGAAAATCCATCATCACCACCTTGTTCTGCATGACCCGGCTTAAACCAGTTAACCAATTCTTCTAAAGACCTAGGTTGTTTTTTGACTCCACCAAAATGGATGTCTCCAATCACCCCAACATACATGTCTTCACTCTTGGGCGAAGAAATAGTTATGCTTTGGTCTGTAAAGTTTATCTTAAAAGTAAACCCGGCATCTACGTAAGTTTGTCCATTAACATAAAGCCCGCCCCCGCACGAAGCTGGGGCATGCTCTATCGTGGATATATCATAAATCTGTGTTAATGCCATTGTTGTTCAGTTTAAACTGTTCTGAATTCAAATCCCATTGGAAGAAGGATTGTACTCATTGGAACAATAACGCTAGACAAATTGTGTTCCTTAGTAGAATTGATCGTTACAGATCCGTCAACATCAATAGTAACAGATGCATTTGCACTGATGAATTGAGTTATCGGAGCACGTGGAGTCAATCCTGCAGGAATACGTTTCTTTAACGTAGTTGCACCAGATTTAACATTCCTGTTATTTGCTTTTACGTTGTATGATACTACTTGACCATGTTTAACACACTCAATAGTAATAACATCTTCAACAACGAATCCTATCGTATCAGTTGCCATCAAGCGCATGAACTCTGTAGGAGTTGCAACAGCATCTGATTCAACATTTATAAACCCAGTAGCACATGGTTGTGCAGCTGCAGCAACAGTAGCAATAGACGTTGTAGTCAATTTACCATTTGCATCTGCAACAGTGAAGGATGATGTTTTACCTTCTGCAGTCTTAGTTGGAACAGCTATTGGAGTATCTGTTTTCATGATTGATGACAATCCTCCGCTAATCAATTCTTTACCTGCTTCTATAGCTGAGTTGGCAACACCCTTACCACTCACCAAGTTAGTTACAAACGAACCTGCCGCTTTAACAACTTTAGTTACTACTTTACGTACGTCAATCTTACGGAAGAACCCTTTGATCTTGCCACCTAGCCATTTGAAGAAGCCTTGTGGTTTCAAGTGGATTCCGCTACGAGTAAACAGTACGCGAAGTTCACGTTTTACATAAGTGTATTCTAATCCAGAAGAAGTCTTAGCTGGTGTTAATTCTATATCATAGAAGTGACCTTGCATTCCTCCTTCTTCTTCACTATCCATGTATAATGCATATTCCTTCATCGCATTAGAAGCACGTAGAGAGTGATGCATATAAGTGTGCAAAAGTCGAGAATTTTGAACGTCTCCTAGGTTAGTGAATGGCATTGTAAATTTCTTGCTACCTGTAAGAGTCAAACCTCCAGCGTTAACATTAAAGTTTACACCTCCATCAGGACCAAGAGTCAAACTTCCCCTGTTTCCTGTTCCACCTGGGTTAACATCTACACCGACTGTTAAGTCAGGACGAATACCCAAATTGATCTTTTGTCCACCTAAAGTAAATCCAGTTGTAAATCCACCATTACCTTTAAGGAAAGTACATACAACATTTTTAAGTTTACGTAGGCGCATCTTGATCCAAGAACCAACAGAAGCTTTACCTCCATTTCTTGCACATAACCACATTGCAGCTGTTTCGTTAATGACTATTTGTTGTCCTGCAATGTTTTCAGGTTGTACAACAACATCAGTCGTTCCAACTGTTTGTGTAGCTATATTGGCTGTTTTTGCTGTTTCTGAAGAAGCCTTGATATCCATTGATCCATCAGCATTGATGTATGCACGACCAAATCCAGCTGGCATACGACAACATAATGGAGGGTTAACAAATCCACCCATCGTTGCAGGGCGGAATTCCTTACGGATAGATCCAGCAGGAAGGAAGCCACGACACCATTTGCCTACCCATTTGTTTGCAGGGATGCCTTGTCCAAGACCTTTTATTTTTGCCAATACACGTTGTCCGAAGTTCATCAATTTTAACTTCAATGGGCGCAACGTAATAGTACGAGTTGAGCCATCGGACATAAGTACTGTAGTTACAATTTCAGGTTCGATTTCTTGAGCATCAACATTAACTGTTTCGTTAATATTCATTCCCGTTGCAACTGTTCCACCTGGGCCTGAAAGTTCAATACTAGCAGATGCTTCCCTGTGAAGGTTAACAACACCAGCTGTCGAAATAGTAACCCATGCATTTTCCCCACCATCAGTAGTTGGGAGTGGAATAGTCATTTCTTCATCAGGTATATATGGAGATACTAACGTAACACCAGTATCAACACTATCTCCTGCTGGGAATTCTGCTGTTTTTTCTACCTGATAAACAACAGTCTCATTACTCTTGCTTGCATATATCTTAACATATACACCTGGGAAATCTTGAGAAGTTATTGAAGTGCTTTGTTCCATTCCGTAGCCAGTGAAAGTTTTTTCAGTATCTACGTTTGTGCCAGCAGTAACATTAACAGTACCATCTGTTTGGATAGTAACTGTAGATCCTACAGCACCAACAACATCTGGATCTGCATCCATATGAAGAACAATAGGATGTTCAGGTAAAAATTCTGAGTTTGTCCATTGAGTAGGAGCAATAACTCCTGTTGTAGCAGCTATAGTAGCCGAAGTAGGCTTAACTTCATATGTATGAATATCACCATCAGCCCTAACTGTAAGTTCAAACTCAGGACATATAAACTTTTCTTCAGTATCTTCTCCTTCTCCTGCTTTTTCATAAGCAACAGATGGGATAGAAGCTGTTTCAAGTTGACTAGTTGTAGCTGTCATTGTTATTGAACCATCAGACTTGATCGCCAAGAAGTTATCTTGACCAGTTGATAAAGGATTCAAAGTAACAATAATGTCTCCGTCAACAGTGTCAGGATCATTATCTGGAGTAGGACGGAAACTTTCGTCTACTGCCCCTGATTGAGCAATCTCAATATTTGTTCCAGGAGTGATCGTTGTAGGTTTAGGTTCAACTTCAACAACGATATCTGCATCATTCTTACGAAGGATGATATCCATTGCTGGATGTTGAATTATTTGTTCTAATGTTCCAGTTTCGGCTCCTTTATTTATATGAGTAACCGTAGAAGAACATGTTTGAGTTAAAGTTTGTGTTTGTGAAGAAGCGTTCTTTATGGTAACAGTACCATCAGTAGCAACTTCTATGTAACATCCTTCTGTCATCAAGTCGAGAGTAACACGACGGTCAGGTCTGAATTGTTCTTCTACAGCAGAGCCGTCCAAGATAACAATCGAACCACCAGAGCCAAGAGTTGGAACAACTCCTCCTGATGCTTTTGAAGGGTCAAAATATATAACAAGAACCTTACCATCAGCATCGTCAAGACGGAAATTGATTGATCCGTAGATGCTTACAGCAGAGTATTCAAGTGGTTTATCAATATAAGTATCCATGAAAGCACTCGTTACGAATGCATCGTGGCGTATATATACTAATGGAGCGATAGATAGATCGTATGATTTACATACTAACTGCACTGAAGATTTAGTGTAGTCTATTGTTCCATCTGTTTTTTGTGTTGTAGACTTAACAATACGAACATATGCTGAAGTGTTTGCTTCATCAACAGTACGTAATGCAATAACAGGACCATCTGTATGTGGACCAAAAACACCCATACCAACAGTTGGAAGTATTTCTGTGTAATAAGGATTACTTTCATCATTAGGAGTGATACCTATAGATGAATCCTTACCACTACCAGTGTATACGATCAAGTCTTCTTGTAATGTACAGTCTAGCTTAATGTAGTTTTGTCCGTAAATGATCTGGTTTTCGTTCTGATTCGGAACGAATATGATATGAGAAGCAGAACATGGAATATCTTTTATCTTAAGAGTTGGATCCCCATACATCCACACTTCCCCATTTGGACGAATTTCAACATATACTCCACTGTCTAATCCCGCATCTCCTGCACGTAAAGCAAGACATACAACCTTTGAAGGACAAAAATTTTCTGGGATAATACCAGCTTCATAGATAAGTTCGGGAGTTTCAGTAGTAGAAGTTCCACGAGCCACTTCTTTACCTGTACCAGTATAAACGATACGATTATCCATACGACGGATCATAAGATCAAAGATGTCGCAAGAAATAGTACGTTGGAAAACGTTAGTATCTTGAGTACTAGTGATGACAACTTTCTGTGTTTCAGGATCTACTCCAAAATTAGCAGTAGATAGATCACCTAAAGTCAACACCGTGTTAATGGCTAAGTTTGGATCCCACCCCAGTACTTTCGTATCTGTAAGGTCATCGCCAAGCTTGCCTTCCATGTACGCTTTTACGCGTTCACGTATTTGAGCTTCTTTAGCTTTAGCTTTATACAAAGCCTTATTTTTACGAGTACGTTCAACAGCATCACGGTGTGTTTGCATTCTTGTCCTGAATGTCATCGATGTAACCACAGCGCCATGACCAGCTCCATGAATCCCTCGTGCAGTATTCTTATTCATTATCTCTAGTGTTTGTTTTATAACTTGTGTATAATATAATCATATCTCTAATATATCCAAATAAATCTCACTTTTTTTTTACACGCCTACAGCTATCCATTCCCATTGAATTGGAATCATCCGCTGACCATAATCTCCATCATATATGGCATCCATTATTGCATCAGCCTCCATCTGTGTTATTGGCCCAAAATAAATCCTTCCATCACTTGCACTTATTTTACAAGGGACAGCCGTCCTGCACACATCATTACCTCCAGAATTCATCTTTGCTGGAGCATAAATATAAAGAAACATATCCATAGCAGGATAATCCCTAGGCCTAGTTAATTGTAATCTACAGTTTGAACTACTTAGCAATCCATTCCCACCAAGCCAAGTCCATATATCTGTTTGATCCTGCGGAACCCACCATCTAAAGATTCTATGATATCCACATCTTAGATATTGTCCACCATATATATCGTCCATGCACCCACTAGCATTAGAATCCATAAGCACATCACTCAATGGACTATAAGCCGATGGAGTAGCTAATCCTTTAACCTTTATCTTTCCAGTAGATCCATCAACCTCAAAGTGATCGGTACTAAAGTCATGATCATGAACAAAAAACTTATGTCCAGTATTGCTTATATTTAATCCTCTACCTGCATCAGTCCTTATGTAATACCTGTTTTCTGAATTCATCCCATCATACAGCCCAATCTCAGCATAGCCTCCATCACTAGACGATTGAATCTTAATCCCAGGATTAGCTATCTGACCCTCTCCTTCTCCTACTTGAATATAAGGATCACCAGTACTATCTCCATAAAGAACAACCCTTGAATCCATCTGGTTATTAGCCTTAACAGTCCAGCTAGTAGCAACACCATAAGTATCAAGTGTCCATGTATTTCCATCCTTGACTACATTCTTTAACCTTATCTTATCTGCACTTGTTCCAGCTCCAGTAATAGTTATATCGTCTACAACCGCTGAACTTCCTCCTCCTTTAACTTTTATCTTATGTGTAGTGCTATCTACTTCAAAAGAGTTACTGTCAAGTCCTGTATCTAAAACAACCCTGCTTTCAAGGTTATCCGTCAAGTTGTATTCAGGCATAGGAGTGAATGTAGCAAACAAACCACTGCTTGGTGTGTCATCATTCTTTATGTTAATCCTGACATCCGCAACATTACTCACAGTAGACCCATAAGCATTGATTGTCACTCCGGAGCCGTATCCGGAACTTGATTGCGTATCTGTCCATCCTACGTTATATTCTTGTGGCTGTATGTTTGTAGATACAATCGACTCAGGGGTCCCAGTCCCGATTGGGCCATTAGAAAAAGTTGCGGCAACAAACCTCGTCATCTGCGGAGTAATGCTCGCAAAATTATAAGAATACCAATCCCCTGTCCCGCTAGAAAAGTAATATCCCAACTTTAGTCCATCATCTATATGGGACATTGAGATAAAATCATTAGTCTGAAGACTAAGCCACCTAAAATCAAGTTGGCCCGCAGTAGTATTGCCTTCAGAATAAAAAGCCCCATTACCTACAAAACAATTCTGATTAGCAAATATAGGAACAGATCCCGAGCCAATAACTACTTTATATTCATCGCCGGAGTCGTAATTCCCAGCCCCTTCGCCAAACTGTCCGGCCCATAAATGTTTGAACTGCATAATCCCTATACCATTGGCCATAGAAGGAGTCATTGATCTATGCCATTGAGCAACTGTCTCAAGCCCTATAGATGGATTAAGCTCTTCCTGAAACTCAATATGATTAGGAGTAATCCATACTTTTGTCTTAGTATCCAGATTCCTTATCTCTATATCATCACGAGTTATCTGCACATGTTTAAGCAACTCAGGAGTTCCGCCTCCACTAGGAAACTTAAACTCCCATAACCCCATAGAAGTAGGAGTCATATATATCTCCTTCTTGTTCTCTGAAGAAGTTGCGCCTCTAAAGATTAACCCGTATGATTCATAAATCACCTCAATGAAGTCATGTGCAGGAGCACCACTTACATCAACTATCTTCAACCCAAGAGCTGAAGCTGTAGCAGCACCATCTCCTATAAGAGTGCCGTCATGAATGACAACACCTCCACCACCTCCACCGGCTACAGATAACGGATCTCCCGTTACACCTTTGCCTGACAAAGATGAGTCATGTACTACCTCAGAGTATGTAGGTTTAGCTACAGCAGCTGAGACTTCTCGTTCTACGACAGGAGCTTCTTTTTTAGGACGCCCCCGTCCACGAACCTTTCTAAATATGTCGTTGAGTTTTCCCATGTTTTATACTCCCTGAGCAATGTAACAAAACTGAATATCTCCGTATTTAAGCGGGGTAGCTATTGTGCTTTTCATTGTCACCGTAAACGTACCGGATGTAGAAACACTAATCTGACCTACATCAATACTAGTCATATTAGTCATATCCATTGTGGTAAAAGTATAAACTGCAGGATTTTGAGGCCAATCATATGAATATTTTAATTCACAACTATCATTAAGGGATGCATTCCCACTCCCTGTCCTTGCTTTAGGGTTTATACTTCCTGATACAATTCTTAAACGCCCATGTCTTATTACCTTAAGAGTAGTAAAGCCAGAATCGCGTAGCCAATCGCTATAAGTGCCATTTTGTATAACTAAAAAATCCTGAACAGGATCATCTGCCCATTTAGAAGTCCTTACTGTTGTTATATCTGCATCTGGTTCATACCATCCGCCTAGCATTCCCCATCCAGCCATTGCACCTCCTGCAATTTCGCTGGGATATTGAATATTAAAAGACCATGCCCCAGGATTTGGGAATGTATAATAAACATACAACAAATCCTCTTGATCAGTAGCTTGATTCCCGATTCTATAACGGATCCCTTTTATTGGCTTACTTCCGCTATCCCAATCTGTTCCATCAGTTACAAAAACAATAGAAAACGTATGATCGTTACCTGTCGATCCATTCCAATTAGTATTGAATAGATTAAGGAATGGCCATGCTCCCCCGACAGCAGAAGTAGATGTAGTATTGTTAACATAATAGTCAGAAAAATACCACCGCTTATCGTTCTGATTATACTCTATCTCAGCATACCGACCAGTGCCTATAACCTCAAACATTATTCTTCTGCCGAAATCATACCCCATATCGGCTCCTTCTATTTTGATTTTAAGCATACCATTTGCTTCTGCAGTGGCATTCTTATCATTGCCGAGTAGAAACCATTGCGAATGCTGACAACTGAAGTTTGATTGATTAAGATCAATTTCAAAGCCGAATAAATTCGGAGCGTATATAAACTCATCATTAATTTCACCAGAAACAAAAAACTCAGATTTCCCTGATGACCCGTATGTATCTGAAGGGACCCACGTACCCATAACCTTATGCGAAGTTGTACTCTGTATTGTATATGTATATTCCTGCGTTATGCCTGTAACATTAACTTTCCCAACTCCATCCGCAACATTTACAGTCGTATTGTTCCCTGCAGCCAAGTCTCTAATTTTCCACCTAGTAGTACTAATCTCTACCTTATGTCCTCCAGTCTGCGTTGGCTTATAAAAGTCTCCAGCATACAAGTCATTAGGAACAAGAGCTTCGTTGTTTTCTGGATATGCAGAAGCTTTAAGTGCTCTTGTTATTGTGTTTTGGCCACTTGTAGCGTAAACAGTTACAGAACCATCTCCGCTAACAACTGTTTTGTATATTTCATTAGGCCCTGAAGTAGGAGTGCCTGTATCATCAAACGTTCTCCATATAGAGGCTTGAGCCATATGCTGAACTTCTAAAAATGGCCATGTCTGTCCTGCTCTTAATGTGCAGAGATATAACTGAGCTCCATTATTATTAACTGGAGTATATTGATTTATTGACAAGAGATGATCGCCAAAATCAGCATCTCCTGTTGTGTTTGCATACTTGATAAAAAGCCCTTTATTAGAATCAACAGTATATCTAGTAGTATCTGTGTTCCAGTTAAGACCGCCACCTCCGCCGCCTATAACTTTTATCTTTCCTCCATTAGTTGAGCTAGGAAGCTCAAAGCTTGCTGTATCAAGATCACGAAGTGCAATAACATTGTCTGTACTAGTAGATTGATCAAAGTCCACACCTGTTATCATTCTACTTGTCCAAGTTCCACCAGCTGGAGGATAACAAGAGGTTGTTATTTTCCCTCCTCCGTATTGATCAACTTGTATATGAACATTCCCTGCGGTAGTTGTTGCAGGATTAGCTGCAGTAAAAACAAACTCCATATTAAAAGATCTGTCAGGAGTACCGCTGTCCCACGTGAAATAGTCAGTACCTGACGCATCCATCCAAGAAAGATGCCTAATACCAATCTTATCACTGGTATTAACCTTAAACACATCAGGAGAAAAACAGTGGTCTGTAACCACATACTCTGTCGACGAACTCGTAAGATTCAATGACATAGTATTGGCTGAGTCCAAAATCAAATAAGTAGGCAAACTCGAAGATGGGGTACGCTTATATGTAAGCGACTCATTATTGTAAGTCGCAGACTGTGTTATAGTAATAAATCCACTATCATACCTTCTAAACTCAAGCTCATGAAGGTCAAGAAATGAATTAAAGGTCCCTGATGAAAAACCAACACCATGATCACTACTAGGCGCAACCCAAAGTGTGCTTCTGTCTGTTGAGTTTACAAATTTCATCGCTAGCTTATTTGCCGTTGTACCATTCCCTGTAATAGTTATACCATCTGACTTAACTGAAGGTTCAACACCTGAGCCTGTGCCTTCGTCACATATGATTGTAAGTGATGGTTGCTCATTAGCTGTAGCATTAGTGTCAATATTCCATACACGTACAGTTACTACTCCTGAGTTATTAACGGTCATCTTTCCTGTTGATCCGTCAACAGAGCATCCACCTACTATATGACACATTACCTGTCCTGCAGATGATGCGCCTGAAGAAGGGAAGTAACTAGCAAAAACATTGATGATTATTGCTCCTGCTAATAATTGATTTACCGTTGGAGATGAGGTAACAATATCAAAAGTTACCGTATCCATATTTCCTGCTTGAAGAACGGGAATTGGTTTAACAACACTCCTAAGCGTTGTTGAACCTCCGCCTCCTCCGCCACCAATGACGGATAGGGGATCACCAGTAACACCTTTACCTGAGAGGGTACCATCATGTACTACCTCTGAATATGCAGATTTAGCCACGGCAGCAGTTACTCGTTTTCTGCCTCTTGGCTTTTCTTCTCTTATTTCAAATACTTTGTCCATTATCTTATTCTGTTATATAGGATATATATATTCTAGCCATACTGACTAAGCTTGTACTCGCATTATAAAGATACACTTTTAGTTTTTCTGTTACCCGTCCATTCAAATCTATACAGTCACTATCCACTCTTACAACTACCATCCCTGTTGATCCTTGATTACCAGCATAAACGCCGATAACTCTTGCATCATAAGGAACGTTAGAGTAGGTGAGATTCACCTGCGCATACTGATTAGCTGTCATCGATCCGTAATTATATACGAAAGACTTCACCGTCTCAGTAACCCTTAGCGGATCAAACTGTGTACCTACACCGGACAGTGTGGTGTCATGGTACACTTGTAGTGCAAGCTGCTTAGCAGCAGGCACCCCCGGTTCATGAAGCTCTTCTTTTTCAGGAACTTCATCATATTGTTTCTTTAGTAGTCTCTTGAAAGACTTAAAGATATTATATCTCATAAGCTATATGGATATGCACTGAACTGCATGAAGTAGATGCAATGTTCCATATCTCAACTCTCACTCCACCACCTGATGTCTGATCGTCAACAACACCATTAGCATCCAATCCCTGTACTATGTTAGCAACAACAAATCCTCCTGTTCCTCCTCCTCTATCTACATAGACAGAGAGAACCTTAGCTCCAGCAGGAACAATCTCATCCTCTGTAACCACTGGCGGAACAACGGAAGCTTGAAGAGGGAAAATCACCTCATCTGAATCGCCTGCTAATAATGTCCCGTAAGTCAGCGTAGCTATCTTTGATTTCTTAAGAACACCACTCTTAAGAGTTATCTTGCCAGTTGTAGTGTTAGGAGCTTCAAACTGAGATGGCTCAAAGTCACTACAAGCAGGAATATCAGTCCCATTGCTAATCTTTGTCGCATTGGTAATTTGTCTATACCCCTCGTACCCTACTACAGGCACTCCAGTTACAGAAGCAGGAAGAATCATAAACGTTGATCCTCCCGTTGAGGTTATCGCCAACTGTGCACTAGTCTTGCTTGTTGTCCATATTGTAGTATTTTGATCATCAGCCGCAGAACCGTGAACCCAATAACAATTTCCATATGTGCTATTAGCTAACTTAAGCTGAGAGGTTGATGTACCGTCACCTTCTAGAGTGCTATCGTGAACAACAGCAGATATACCACTGCTACCACCTGTATATGATATTGTGTAAGTTCCGTTATTGTTTAGAACAGTCATGCCAGTACCTGCAGCTATATCTTTAACCTTCCAGTTGGCACCGTTGATCATTATCTTATTAGAAGTGTTCCCTGTAGTATAAGGAAGCCAGAAGTCGCTTGTTAAGAAATCCCTACAAGCAGGGACATGCTTCTCATCAGGGATAACGGCCCAATTGGACATATATCTATCAACACTGCTGTAAGTAGTAGAAGAACTAGCACATGCCTGAAACTCACTCCAAGTATCCCCATCCCCTACAACAATCCTAGCTCTTTGTTTATCATTTTTGCCACTACACTCCCACACTACTCCTCCGTGAATAGTAAGGTCCGGCTGTACTTTCCATCTTGTATAACCAATTCCTTCACCCGAACAACTAATATTTTTAAGTTTAAGAGGATTACTTTGAGAAGCGTCTCCAGTAATAGTCGAGTCATCTACATACACCGTAGGAATAAGCGTAGCCGGATTGATGTCAATCTTATGAGTAGTATTGTTTAATGTAAAGTATGTCGTGTTCAAGTCTCTAAGCAAAAGAGCTTGAGAAGTGTTGACCGTGCTAAGCGGAGTAGTACATAATAATGCATTAACCCCACCTTTAGTTATCTCTACCTGTCCTGCATATGCATTGAGAGCTATAAGGTCAGCTCCTTCAGATAGATTGATATGTGTGTTCTGCGATGCTACCGAAAACTGTATACCAGTATTAACGGTCTCAACGTGATAGTTCCATTCATAGTTGTTCGTTGTTGACGGCTCGAACCCAACGCGGTTCTGGTTCATTAGCTTGAACACCGAGATGGTAACATCATTAGTTGTAGTGTCCGTAAATGTGTTTACGTTGAGTCCACCAGTAATACTACGGATGCCGCCACTATGATTATTGATGTAATCGATCAAGTCTGTCTGATCGGTTATGTTCCCTGTGATGTCTCCCCAGCTGGAGTTAAAAGTATCGTCAACAGATATCTCTACTTCTTTAGGTCCTCTCTTCAGTTTGATACGTCCCGGTCTGATGATAATGTAATCACCAGCCTTATTACGCATGTCTATCTGTGGAGTACCCTGAAGCTCTCCGTTGATCACTGTATTCCCATTGGTGCCGTAAAGGCTCATACCAATAGTCGTATCATGTCTGTCTGTGAAGAAAAGTCCGTATGGACGCCATGTAGCTTCACCTGCAAGGAAAGTGGAATCGAAATCCAATGTTCTCGGATGAGACAGGATAACCTCTTTCCATGTATTCTTTATGTCTACTCCATCATAGCCGCTCCAGTTAGTGTTAGCTACAACAAAGTTGCGTGTTAAGTGCCTGTTCTTAAAAACGTTTCCGCTGACAGCTGACCAGTCTACATCTTCTCCTTCGTCTCCCATCGGGGAAAATGGAGCTAATGCTTCAAGAAGATCAGGAGTAGTTTCAGGAATCTCTTTCCCATCAACAATAAGGCCACTGGTTGGAAGACGATAATTGTCTTCGTCTTGCCACATATCAACATACCCTTCGTCTATCTGTATGTCAATCTGAAACCATCCACTGACATATTGCTGACCATTAAAAACTGCACCCACAAGCCTATTGCCGTCTGCGTCAAAGACAGAGGCAATGGAAGTATATGAATATGTCATCTATATGTTTCGTTTATAAACTAAAGTAGTATAAGAAAAAATACTCCAACCACCAAACTTTTTGACAACTAACTAACTCTACCGTAATACCCTAGCCGTAGATACCCACTGCATGTTATTGGAAGAGTCGCGAGAATTGATGCAGGTTGGGGGCCAAGTCCAAGTCTTACCATAGGAGCAGGAATAGGAGTCTCACTTGACACTCTATGTATATATGGAGTAACAGGCATTTGCGCCCGTGCAGCAGCATACGGATTTACATCAGGGTATAGAGTCGTGGCATGTCCATTAGCCCCACTGGCTGTCATCCACCAGTCTATGATCCTTAGTCCTGTCCATATCTGACGTTCATCAAGAACACGTTCGACAGGGACACCGGGCCCTGCCATATCGAACGGCCATTGTCGTTCATCATAAGGTCCTGCTTCTGGGAATACACTTATTAAGACTGTTTTAAGATTAAAAAAATTAGTAAAAGAACTCCAAGATGTCAAATCTACATCCACAAAAGAATAATATACTACACAATATGTTCTCCATCTAAACGGATGATCACTACTACCATCACCACTGAAAATTTTCGGACAAGTTTCATCTCTATAAATAACAATCTGATTATCCCCCTGTAATAACTGATAAGAATTATATGATCCTATGTCCTGACTAACATTCTCAATATTTAATGATATTTTACTTGGGTCAGTCTGATCAAAATTACGAAGGTCCGTTTTAACCTTTAACTTATTGCTATCATTTGCATCACGATATATCGCCCCACCTGTTTTAACAGCAATAGCTCCTCCCTCAAACTGCAAGTCCGCACCTAATGAGGCTTCAAGACCATTAGCAGTAAGAGCTAATCCTTTATTAGGAGTAACCTTAATGCCTATTTCACTTCCAGAACCAGCATCACCGCGTATTCCTCCATCCGCAGCTATCCCTAATGTAAGAACCCAATGAGGAGGATTACCAGAAGTAGCATCATTTATTTTGACTAGAGGAGCTTGTAAAGGAACATTCTGCCACACCTGACCAAAGTCAACTTTAATACCAGCAGCAGGAGTATTCATAATCCCCCCATTAGGATCAATCAGAAACTTCAAGTGTTTAGTTGTATCTGCAGCAGTATATAGCACTAAAGGATCATCAGCAGTAAACCCAACCTGAGCTATATTCCTAACAGTAAGCCCATTGCTATTCACGTCTAAAGTGGCTGTGTCATACTTAATAGTCAAACCAGTACCTTGTCCTGCGTCCGATAAACAACCCGGATTAAACTGTATCCCGAGACCATTATTAGAGGAGGTTTTATATAGGATACTCTGTGATTGGTCAATCTTAATATCAAACTCATTGTTCTGATTTAACTCGAAAATCTGAGGAGCATACTTAAGCTCAAACCCTACTTTATTATAACCATCAGGTGTTACGGCTATCACCTTCTTTATCGTAGCGGTAGTCCAAAAAATCTCATTAAAACAAGCGTAAGTGTTTCCTATCTGTTTTACCCTTAATCCATTATCATCTGCAATAATAGACTGATAAGGCTCTCTAGTCTTTACTCCCTGAGTGTCAATATCTGATGCATAAGCATAAAGCCCAATAAAAGGATCACAAGCCACGTTAGTGCCATAACGCGTCTTAAAGACTTTAATACATTGATTGTCTAGTCTAAGGGTAAGACCGAAAATATCGGCATCAGATGGATTGGCTTTCGCATTAAGAGCTACCTTAAAGATATCCGGATTCATAGCTGCAGTTCCAATAGAAACACGATACAATTCATTTAACCACGGATATGTCAAGAAAGACTCTCTTACGCTTTCCCATTTCAGCTTGCCAATCTGTAATTGATATACGGTTGGATCTTTTGGATTCGGAGGAGTATATACGGATCTGATGACTAATTCATCAGATAGATGTGGCCATTCTTTCCCTGTTCCATCTGTACTTTTCCCTCTAAGCATGGTAGCTATATAAGTCCATCCGGGTTTAGTAATGTTACTGCTTATAGTCAACAACCCATTACTCATAGTGAAGTACTCATCACTGAGCCATCCTAAGGAAGGATTATCCGTACATTCTGTATTAAGCGATGTTTGAGCAATCCATTGAGGAGCCTGTACAGTTCCTTTATTAACCATCTCACGGATGAAATACTTTCCTACTACAGGGACATTTTGAGAGACCTGTGCAGTAGGATCAGTAAGTCTCAATGCATTGTTTAGAAGCTTATATCCATAATCATTATCCCCAATCCCTGCTACAGGATCAACATTAGGCAGTGTTATTACTATCCCACTAGCAATAGAGGATTCAAGGAATTTCTGTCCAGATTTCACAATGCCTTCTTGTACAGCAGGCTGAACAATTTGCCAAGCAAGAGACTTTATAGTTCCTTGCTTATTTGCTTCTTCCCATGACCAACTAACCGAAGTGGTAACATCAACGAAGATCTCCTTAACCATAGGGAACAAGTCTTCCTTTTTAAACTTTATAGCTTGCTCCTTAAGTTTAATATGCGGAACATTAGTGTCATCTGCATTCTTTACATCAAAAACATTCGGATCTAATTCTTTGAAAAGCATCTCACGAGCCTGATTCCATCCGATCTTCTTGATCTTTAATATCTCGGGCACAGTATCGTGCGCAGGAATGAAAACAAAGTCGTCTTTATCGAAGTGACTCTTTAATGTTGTATTTAAAGCATCCCAGTCCACACCGAGAGTCTTCTGCGTTAACGTTATAAGGTATTTCTTTGTTGTCTGATTATATGCAATACTGAAATACGATGTATCAAAAACCTCACCTATCTGATTATTAACAAGGAACCTGTCAAAAGGAACCATACCCTTACCCAGTTGAACTCTCCAATAATTAAGTTTTACATCTGATTGAGTAACCTGTACAAGTTCAAACTCCTGACCGAAAACCTTAATCAGCTTATCCTTGTTCCTAAACAACCTATCTAGTTCAGGGCGCAAATAAGGAACCTTCGGCTCACTGTCGCTAAAATGAGTAGTAAAGTCACTGTCAAAAAGAGTCGCCCCTTTAAACACTTTGTTAAAGACGTTCTCTAGTGTTAACTGTTGATCAATCTTTAATCTTACAGTACGAAGAGGTTTGTCTGGATCTGTGTTCTCAGTAACTACAAAGTCTGCTGAATTAAAGCTAAAGATATTGTTGATATTTAGACTCACCATGTTCTTAACCCATCCTTCACTCACATATATCTTCTCATAGGAAGGATCATACCAAAAACAGTAATTTATACTCTTATTCCCGAAAGTATCCTTGTTCATGTCAACGTCAAAATGCTTCGCATGAGCATGGTAATCGAAGAAAAACTTGGTACTTTCATCTTCTTTCCCCATGTCATAGAAGTTACTCGTAGACATCTTATCATGAATACCATTATGATTGACATCAAACATCTCACGTATGTGACTCTTGTTGAAGGCAATCCCTACTGAAGCACCACCAGAAGGCTTCCCAGTGTGGTAAAAAGAATATTTCTTGTCGAAATTCCTATTGTTTTGCTGATCCATATCAAACCCCATCATGTAGGTCTGAATCCATCTGTCATCCTTGATGGATATATTGTAATACGGAGAATGAGGGGGATCTATCTTTTTAACTAAAAAGTCATTAGGACTCATCATGGATTTGACTAGCCCCAATTGCGTCTCAGAGAACTTTTCTATGAACTTATCCGTTATGTAGAACTTATCTACTTTTAAAGTGCTATCTTTCTTTATCTCTATATCATGATCAGTATCTGTATAATCCTGTATTCCTATTTTAACATATGTTACAACCCTTCCCTGTAAGTAGGTCTCATCAAGAGACCATTCCCCTTTAGGCTTTTGTGTACTAGGTGCAGCATATTTAAACTGATCAGGCTTAGTAGCTCCAGGCCACTCTCCCCAGTTGATCTCCTTAGTTTTATCCTTTATAGAAATGATCTTCTTTGTCTCGTCAATAATGAAATGATCATCATTGAAGTGTTCAGCCCTAAGTATGACAGGAGCATTCTCTTTATCTGTTAATAGCTTTTTTTCTGTTAATACCTTAGAAGTTAAAATCTTTGCATAAGGAGGGTTCCCGCTTCCGTTAACAAACTCCATCTGATTTTGTTCGGTAAACCAAAAAGATCCAGCTTTCGTTGGGTCTTTGGGATTCTTTTTCTCAAACCAAAAAGAATGATGCTGTACTGTAAAGTTCGATGTATATTCACTCTGATCCGCAGGGAGAGATACCTTCCATGCAACCCCTACAGCATCCATATCCATAGATGTAACAGCATCTGGAGCTTTTCTGTACAAAATCTGAATTCCGCTATAATCAGCGTCAAAGGCAACAATCTTATCCCCTTTTGCATCTTTATGTCTAAGCGTTATAACCCCATTGTTCCTTTGGAAAGTGATATCATCTTCACCAATTGAAGTAGACTCTCTCCTAAATACGAGCCCCTCTCCATTAACAACAAAGTTTAACAAATGATTTCTATCGACAGAAGAAGTGCGCTCCCATACACTTTTAAGACTAATCTGTCCACCATCAGTTACAGTATTATAATATGTCGGAACATCAAGCACTATCCGACCACTATGCTTTGAGATCGCAGCATTCCCATCGTTAAAAAACTCTAACCCCATGTTATATAACCATGTGCTATAGATGCTAGATCCACTTGCAACCTTATCTGACTCTGTACTATAAAGAATACCATGCGGATTCGCCATGGATAGAGATGCAAACGGATGATAAGAAGTTAGCTTCTCGACTTTTTGGTTGTTAAGATCATATGCCGTTGTTTGATACCAACTCTGTTCATCTAAGTAGAGCTCTCCTTTCCAATTAGCAGGACCAAGCGCTACACCTGAAGCATGAGCTGCTTTAACATCTTTAAAAATATCTACCGCACCGGAATGACCATTAACAGCAGTTACATAGTCAGCACCAACAGCTGTTCCTAGTAACGCTAAGGTTTGCATGAACCCAGTGTAGTTATTGATCGGATCCATGACCTTGCCGTTGATTTCTAAGCCGTGGTCTATTCTACATAGAAAACTGTCAAAACGATTACGGATGAGAAGGATATTGCAATCCTTTCTATAGCTTAAGTCATACTCACCCCATATAATATCATCATCAATACGAAGACAAGCTTTTAATACCTTGTGGTTCGTATCTTCTACATTCCATACCTTACTGAACTCTTTATAGTCCCTGTATAATTTTGAGATATCTCCCATATATTGTGTTTTTTACCTGTTAACTTAGTTTAACCTTATGCCACACCCCCGGCCTTGGTACATCCATGACATGTTTACGTACATAAACATTAAAATGCTTAGGATCGTAGTCGAAAAAATACTGAAATATACCATTTGTCCTCTTTCCGTAGTTCCCATCAAACACTTCTAGTATGCACCATGCTAATCCGCTTTGATTATACCATGTCCGGACCATATAATCCTCATTCCATTCCCCGTAAACATTCTCTTTTTCACTGTCAACAATGGGGAAAGGGATCTCTTCAACTTTCTGAACACGCAAATAAGGCTTTGCTGAGCCTAAATCACTCAAATCTTCTAGAAACTCTCCCCGTGCCCACTTAAAAGTCTTCTGTTTTCCGGGGGAAACAAGCTGACATTCAATGTAGCGCTCATACGGAGCTCCGGAATTGACACTCTGAGCCTTCCCGTAGTTGAACATCGCGATCAAAACAACGTGATCTTCCCATTTACCGGTCTCTTTATCCGGTTCAACAAACTTACTGTTGATAAAAACAGTTGCTTCCATGTTATTATGGAGTTGGAGCCGTGAAATACTTGTTAGTAGACAGTGCTGTCGTGAAAGTTGTGAAGTAATCAGTATCCTTCGCGCAACATACTGTATAAGAACCGGTAGTGCTCCATACGTATATCGGCTTTCCCTTAGCAAAACTGCCTTCTATGACGAGATATATACCTCCTTCATTGAGACTTTCTATCCCTACGTTTAAAGCTGTATGTGCAGGACTTCTCCATATGGCTTCCGGAACATACTCATTGTTGTAAAGTGGAAGAATAAACTTCCCTTCTTTATCCTCATTATAAGCTATAATGATAGCATGATCGTCTAGATATGTCCGCGGTATGTAAAAAGCATACTTACCAATACACGAGGTGATAGGACCGCTTCCTCCGCTTTGAACTGCTACAAACTCCTCCCTAGAAAATATCACCGCTAGCCCATTATCTGCTTCAGCCCTTATAGCCGCACAATCAATTATCTTTGTGTACATGTTTTTTCGTCTGTTTATATACCTATGTTAATATAATGATTTCCTGCAACAAGTTAGTGCTTCTTCATATAAAAAGTTGCCTGCCATCTATGAAAGCAGGAGATCAACTTATCCTTAACACTGGAGACAGCGTAAACCTAAGAGCACTATCCAAATCCCTCCATACCGTTAGAAAAGATATCGAAATTATCCCTATGAACACCAACAAAACAAAAATCCTGATAAAAATCACTTGAAAAAGACTCACATACGTAAAACATGTCGCACAACATATAACACTACTCTTGACTTTCTCAGAAATTTTTTGTACCTTGAGCCTTGTTTTAAAGGCAGGGCGAAAGGGAGCGCGACTGCGACTCTACAGCACCAAGCGTCTCCCTGAAGCCCGAATGGTAAACAAAGATAGCCAAGTTCAAACAAGCTACAAAAGATTTGTGTTAAAGGGGATAGTCTATGTTTTCAAAAAAAACATCCTTACTACAGTAAGCCCTATTAGGCAAAAGCTTATCTATAGCCTTCTTACCCTCTACAATCCTTGCCCAGTGTATGTTATATAGTCTATATAGGCATACTCCCTATCCTTATGTCAGCAAAAAGTAACCCCCGCCTAGCTTTTTATACCTAAAAAGGTACTGAGGGTGAGAAATGAGCGGACGAAAACACCCCACCCCCACGCTCAAAGGGAAAGTACCCGCACTAAGCTACGCTAAAAGGGTTTCCTTTGATTTGCGAGCGGCAGTAACCGTATGATTGTCAATGGATGAGTATAAAAGGGAAACTGATTTTGTGGCAAAAAGAAAAACACAGCAAAATCTAAGAGACAGCAATATATAACAATGCTGTACTTTGTGTAGTGTAGTCATTCTATTGCCTAGCGATAGTAATATAAGCAGTGATAAGATATGGGAGTACTATGTATGATATGTGTGTTAGCATTGTATGTTTACGCATTAATTGATTAACTTTGTAGAACATGATGAAGCAATCGCACTCAAGCCTAGAAGGAGCTGATGTGCAAAGACTAAGGCAAGCAGAACAGGGCGCTTGCCTTTTCTTTTTCATGTATAACTTAAACTAGGTATAGAGCTATGACAAAGATTAACAAGAACATGAGTGATACGAAGTTGCTTGGACTATTGAAGGCTAAGAACAAGAATTGGCATTGGTTATGATCATCATGAGAACACTGGGAGCTATAACGTTAATAGCAGTAGGTATAGTATATCCACTGCTATTTTTATTAAGAGAGGGAACACATATGTTTTTAACACTAAAGAGGAGAAAAGCTATGACAAAACGAGAATTAGTACTAAGGGAGATTGACCTTAAGGTAGACAAGATGTGTTTAGAATTAGCACTACTTGCAGAAAAGGTAAGGAACAACACTATTGGGCTAAAGAGCACATTAGAGTACATGGAAGCGGATTATGATGCAAGACATGCAGAAAATGATTAACTTTGCGATGTAACGCACATTTTTCAAGTATTAACCGCGAAGGGGACTAACATAGTCCTCTTTTTTTTATGGACAAGATTCATCCTTTAGACGATCACTATGTAGAATACCTACGCAAGTATTATGACTTTAAAGCTTTGTACTCACTAGCATATTTCACGGACATTGACATTGATCCTGAGATAACAGCTAGCAGCAAACGTGCAGCTAGATATGCAAAAAACAGAAGGCGAGCTATGGTATGACACAGTATTGGATCAACAGATTTGTAGGCATAGTTTTCTGTGCTGTAACAGGGATAATAACGGTTAGAATGATGATGTGTACGATATGTGCGATCGTTGTCAAGATAGCCAAGTGTATAACATTTAAAAAGCGGTATAATCATGAAACTAAACAACACAAGACCAATTGACGCTATTGCAGAAGAATACGCTCTTCTGTTTCCCAACGACAACAGTTATTTTCACGCTTACTTGAACTTGCTAAACTCATCAGCAACAAAGAGTGTGACAAGGGAAGAAGTATTAAGCTTTGTATATGGAGAAGAAGATGCAGAGCTTGATGCTGATTACGAAGCGTACTTACGTGCACAAAAGATATGTGCATAAATGAACTGACAAGGGCTTAGGCTCTTGTTTTTTTGGTATAACTAAACAAAACACAAGCAAAATGGTAAAAAGACTATCAGACACTGAACTTAGGATTTATCAAGCATCACCATGTAGTGGTTATTCTGATGCTTTAGGCTGGTATTTCCCAGTTGAATGTGGAGACAAGGATGTTCATATGCCTTTTTGGGCTATCGTATCACATTCCTACTATGACAAAGAAGGCAATGTGCATAAGATTTACAACAATGGCAAGCTTAACGTTGAATTGTCTGATCCATCAATACGTCCATACATATGGATAAGCAAGAGATCAGCACAAGACAAGTATTTAAGCAATGAAGAACCCAAACACACATTAGTAAGTGCATATGGACAACAAAGAATGAATTGGAAAACTATTGGACATATGCCTTTGTACAAAGAAACATCAAGACTATACGATGCACATCACATAGGAGATCTACAACGCAACATTTTAGGCACACGTAGAGGTTCTATAGATATGAGTGGCATGTATGGAGTACTTAAGTTTTACAAGGTTGGCAAGAAGATTAATAACATGGAGAAAGACGGCTATTTTCATTTCAGCATATGGGATCTATGGCTTGCTTTCACACTGGACATCCTTCCAAAGTTTAACACTGTAAACAAGTATGCATGGTCATGGTTTTTTCTTAAATATGTTGATCTTTGTAAACAGCTAAGCAAGAAAAATAAAGAAGCAGCTAGAGAGTTAAGCATACACATTGACAAGAAAGGCAATAGAGAGTATGCGATGATGGATAACAACAACAACATTATTGAGCCACCTTTACACATAAGAGAGATGGCTAAAGGGAGAGAAAGAGTACGCGAATGGTTTGTTCGCAAATGTTTTTAAGCCTGTAAATCAACAGGTTTGTACATCTTTGTAATTCTAAGCGGATAGGATAAGCTTTTGTTTATCCTATCTTTTTATATCTTTGGGTAGACAACGATTTACAAACAATTAACGGGTGAAAGGACACTCATCTAATCTCAAGGTTAGAATGTTCATAAGCCTAAGTTTACTAAGCAAAGCAAACGACAGTTGTTGTGTGATCGGAGTTCTATCTTAACGCCATTATAATGCTAGTCGGAGTTGGCTAGCGCACGACTTTTTTCGCTCTTTACAACATATGATGTATTTTTTCTCAATACAAGCGAACAGGTGATCTTTGGATTACCTGTTTTTTTTTATATCTTTGTCTAAGAAAGTAATGTTAGATTTGGAAGCGATAGCCTACACGTACAACATGTACATATGTAGGCTATTTTTTTTAAAACATGCTTATGATAGACTTTAGCGTATGGGAACGCAGAATATGTTGGGCATATCACAATCCCGACTATAACCCACTTGAGATACCACATAACCCTGAATCACCAACAACAACAGATGATGATGGGGAAATAGTGGAATATCCATGAACACAAAAAACACAGGGCTTGAAAATCAAGCTCTTTTTTTTGGCCAACACAGCAAGTGATTTAATCTTTTCGGGCGAATTTTCGTACCTTGTATATGGTTTGGGATTTTCATGATCCCTACACTATGTAGTTGTACATTTTTTGAGAAGAGAAATACATCATGAAGACTGACACAGGCGAGTCAACATTACTAACCAACCAAACAATCACTATGAATATTAGGGTTACCGGTCATACCATGCTTTCATCGGCATGTGATGATTTTATGACTATGGTCATGGGTAAAATGCAGAGGCTCACCAGACCGCTTCACTCTCATTGGCTTGAGTTTGATAAGCAGATTGGTGGAGGCTTAGATCAGGGAATGCTAGTAACGATAGCAGGAAGAACTGGATCAGGAAAATCAGCTTTTGTAGGAGAGTTATTGCATGCATTTCGTACTATTGAGAAGAACTGGAGTAGAAAGCCTATGGTATTACATTTCACCATGGAGATGTCCACTAATCAGTTGCTCATGCGTCATGTGCAGAGATGTACTGGTTTGCCATCTGATAAACTCAGAGGCATAGGTGGAATGCAGTTAACAAAAGATGAGTTTGCTGAAGTAGAGGCAGCGATAGCTAAATGGAGAGATGTAGGTAAACCGGGCAAGTATGTCTATGCATATCAAGATATGCGTGATAACAAGAACAATCTTGTTCTTGACAAGAATGGTGAACCTGAGAAACAGCCGTTGTATAAGAGTAAAGCAAACGAGCGTGAAGTGCATTATTTCGTTGATTCACTACAAGTGGGTGACATATATAACACGATAACACAATACCAAGAGAGTCCTTTATATGAAGGATATCTCATCATTGTTGTTATTGACCATGTGTTGCTTGTTAGTGGTTTATCAGACATAAGACACACACTGCAAGACCTAGAAAAAGCTCTTATAGAATTGAGAAAGAAGAAACACACATTGATCCTTCAGGTAGCGCAGATGAACAGGGATATAGAGTATCACAGTGAAAGGACAAAGAGAGGACAGGATAGAATACCTAGACTTTCTGATATAGCAGAGAGTGATGCTATTGCTCATGCATCTGATCTTATCCTTTTCATGGATAGACCGGAGCAAAGGGGTATAAACTATTTCCCACAGTATAAATGCTTACCTGATGAAGATGATGACTGGAATGGATATATGGGAGCTAAAGGAAAGCTCTTAGTGCATGTTATGAAGAATAGAGATGGCCATTGTGGTACATATCTGTTTAAGCATGACTTTTCGCACATGAAACTGGAGTATATTAAATCACTAAACAAATGGTAAACATGGAAGACCGCTTTTATTATTCAGACAGAGATGACAAACGTCTAGCCGGGGATGATAATCGCCCATCATCTTTTGGGCCTAAAAGATTCATCCCGAGAGCTAGTGCTTCACGTATGGATTTCAAGAAGGAGATACGTAACCTGAAAAATTTTGTACAGTTAATAGGCAAAATACAAGGGTTTCAGCTTCGTCATTGGATGAGAAACTTGAAGAAAGATTACATGCGTTCAGAGAACGAAGAAGACAGACGTGTATATGAAGCACGCCTTGTTGAAGTATGGGGCTTAGTTGATAGACTGGAAGAACTACTTGATAGACGTCCACCTTCATATGACCCTGCATGTAAGACTATAGAAGAAGTAGAAGCCAGAATGGAAATACGTGACTTAGAACGTAAAAGACTTAACGAAGAACGTAGATTACGCTACGAACAGAGATTAGTAGAACGTGATAGGCAAAATACAAGGCCTACACATGAATATTATTAACACTAAAGACATTTAACTATGGTAGAACAAAAGTATCAAGGCGGACAAGCTATTGTCGATATCTTAACAAAGTATGGCTTTGAGTTTGTAGAGAGTGATAATCCCGGAGATGCCAACTTTACTTTCTTCGGGAGACATGACAAGATTCACCCTAAAAAAGATCCTAATCCTAAGGATCCGAAGAAGAATACGTATGTGTATCGTCCGTTTATTATAATGGATATTGGCGGTAAATATACTCGAGCTGAAGGGGATAAGATGATTGAAGATGTACGGAAATATGCATCATGGAAAGATAGATATGTAGAGCATCAACGAGACACCGCTCCATTCGATGAATATGATGGTTGTCCTAGTCGTGGATATGTGACAGATCTCCATAATTATCTTGTAGGAGTGAAGCTTTTAAAACGCCCACAACTTGATATCAACAAACTTGAAGGAAGGAATGCTATGGAAGTCTTTGTTGTTGAAACATTAGACCTCGTACAGAACCCGCGTTCAAATACCTTTAATAAGTTTGATCCCGAAGATGTTATTAGCCATATGTTCCTTGCTGATATGGATCCAAACAAAGCTGCTTACCATTTTGTGGAGTTCATAGAAAGACACATACTGGTGATTAAAAAACAAAAGCCTATTAACTCGAAAGAGCTTATAGCGGACTGGAAAAGCTTAATGAAATGTATATCAGGGTGGACAAAAGAAAGGTCAGACGCACTTCCGTTCTAAATATACGTGCACTCAATAAACTTGCTCATTCTTTTAACTGTGTTTTTCTCGGTTCTGTAGAAAAAACACTGGACATCATAAAGGAAAGAGCAACACCAAGAGCAAAGCTGTACGATGATCCTAATACTATTAGGAAGGGAAAGTATAGCAATGAGCACAATTTAGCAACGGATGAGTATAAGGAACTTTTCCTTTACATTAAAAAACACAGACGTATGACAGAAAGAGAAGAAATACTTAACAAGGTGGAAAAAGGCAAAACGAGGACGTTGGAAAGTGAAATAGCTTTTATCAAGAAAGAGTACAAGAATGCTCGTGTTTTAGATGTTAAACACTTATGGGATGAGGTTAAAAAATGCCTTATGCCTGGAGTTGAATTAACAAGGGATAACAAAGAGGTTCATTTACGCTACTTGATAGATGCACCGGGCACCTATATACATCAAGCATTTTTACTGGATGACGGGATGTATATGGCGCAGGACTCCTATATGCCTTATAGGAAATGGAGAGATCTTATGGAACAGTTAGATAACTACAAAATCGAATAATCATGAGTACAATAGATCCAAAACACATGGCTACACAGTCTATAGAAGATAGTATTATCACTGCAGACGAGTTTGAACACCGTGTGGAACTAAACGCTAAAATGGAAGAAGGACGTGTACGTAAATCAGTAGAGAGCAGAACAGATAGTATGCTTGATATACTGGAACATATCGACTACTCCATAGAGAGCTTATTACAGACACGTGAAGGGGTCATTTCTGCTATGTGCAAGAGTATTGACCCTTTTGACAAAGAACTTGAGTTTGTTGACAAGCTAGATGGCTATATAGACACACTTGAGTTCTATAAAAAGCGTGAACTACGTAGGGAGTATCTCTATGACAAGTTTAAAAACGACTATGTGACGTATGCAACAAAAGTGAGAAACGAAGAAGATTATGAACCTTTTAAACTAACAAAAAATGGACAAAGTTAAGAAGCACACTGCACATTAAACACTTAAAAGACATCTATGTATGAACAACGATGAAACATGGGATTTTGACGTATGTGTCAAATGCCCTACAAGAGATATGGGAAAGTGCCCGTCTTGTAATAAAGGCATGTCCGTATCTGTAGAAGAGTACCTAAGAAAACTAAACGAACAAGAACCCTTAAACATTGATTAAGATGAACAGGATTATAGAAGAGTATTTCGCTTCAGCAAAGACTGAAGAAGAACTACAAGGAGTACTTCAACGGCTACGATTACTCAAAGAGATCATGGAAACAGTCTCTGAAATAGAAGACCATTACACAAAACTTAGAGTAGTAAAGCTTGGTGAAGCTATGCATAGAACGCTAAGAGAACTTGGAGTATGTCAAAAATTACCAAGCTCCTCATAGCTTACGCAGCTATAGACTTATCTAGCCACGCGATACGTCTTATTAGATGGCTGTGGAAAAAACATGAAATAGAGAACAAGATCGTGGATATAGAATGTGAAGAAATAAAAGATAACGACAATGGAACTAGAAAATAACACCAACCACACCCCAGTTATAGGAGGAGCCGGTGAGCTTGATGATTATATCGAGGGGTTCGAAGGCCTAATAGGCGTTTTTGAGAGAACAAAAGGAGATTTACGTGTAGAGCTTGCATCTACAGGTGATAAATCATTACGTCCAACACTGGACATATGTGATGATATAGTAGCCAAGATACAGACACTACAGAATATCCTTGAACGACACATTAACAACAAAAACCAATAAACTATGGATCTAAAAAACAAAAAGTCACCATTTGTACTTAGCGATGCCATTATTAATAACTGGACAGCTACGACGTCAGACAATTTGTATACTCCATTCCCAGTTGGAAAGGTTGAAGGATTTACTATCGACAGCTTAGTAATAGCAGGATCTGCTAATAACTGTTTGAAAGCAACTTTCTCTCTTCCACAGGACAATGGAACCAAATCTATGTCTAACACTTTCTACTTTAATCCACGTAAAGACTTCAACGTTACAGAAGAAGCTTATTTTAATTCTTTGTCTAAAGTAGCTCTTGAAGTGTTGAAACTTATCAAGTGTGTATACAATGAAGCTCCTATGCCTAAGTTTGCTATTGAGGGATGGGATGACTTTATTCGTAAAGCAACAGTATGGTTTTTACAGGGAGATGCACAAGGAGAGCCATGTGCAGGTATATTTGAGTATGATAACAATAACTATGTAAGACTACGTAAATGGTCTGAAATGGAAAATATCATACGTATGGGTACAAACGCAGAGCTTATCCTTACAGGTAAAGAAAGATTAAAGAAAAATGAGAAGGAGTAGCTATGGGAATAGTATTTGGTTCATCTCACGTACAACCCGGGAGTGTCAAGAAGAACAATTTTCTTGAAGCACAAGCTAAAGTGCTAGCTAATTCATCTCGTTTATATGCAGAAAAGCTTTTACGCGGCCATGACGAACGGCTGCGTATAGGCCACGCATATAATTCTCCGTTAAGAGAAGATAGTAACCCGTCTTTTACCCTGTTCTTTAATAGGGGAGATAAGAAGATCCTATGGCATGATTTTGCTACAGGTGAAACTGGCGATGTTATTAAATTCTATGCTATCCTGTGGAAATGCACCTATTGCCAAGCTTTAGAAAACCTAAGCAATGGTAATTATCGCATGTCTTCCCGAATAGAGACCGGTGTCGGTCTTTACTCTAGGCATAAGAAAGAAATGCAGCTTTTACAGATAGTACCGATTGACTGGACGCCTGAGAATTTAGCTTTTTGGGTTAAATACGGTATAAGCAGAGAAACGTTAGACAAGTTTAACGTAACAGCCCTATCTAAATGGGCTATTGATGGACATGTAATGTATACATCTGAATTCCCTAAGGATCCATTGTATGCATGGCGTGTTTTTAGCTCTATCAAAGTGTATGCTCCATATGGAGGTACATCGCGTAAATGGAGATGCACAGCATCATCTTCCGATATACAAGGTTGGGAACAACTGAAATACGGGAGTGGACATGATGTGCCATCTGTATTATTTATCACTAAGTCGCTTAAAGATGTCATGGTATTGTATGAGATGGGATATGCAGCTATAGCTCCACAATCGGAGATGTGTAATATACCATCTGTAGCTATGGAAGAGATAGACAGGCGATACGGTAAAGGTCGTATCTTTGTATTCTTCGATAATGATACAGCCGGACAACAAGGAGCTGCTAGACTTATTAGCCACCGTCCCGGTTGGTTTAATATGGTTCTCCCAGTGATAGAAAATTTTAACGCGAAAGATATCTCTGACTATGTACTTGTACATGGTATGGATAAAGCAAGAGAATGGATACAACAAAGATTAGAGCGATACAGTGCAAGCTAGACGGAATAGAGTTCCGCTCAAAAATAGAGCGGGACTGTTATGCCCGTATGAAACAGCTGAAGATAAAATGTAAATACGAGGATGAGACAATAGAACTCTTCCCTGCATTTAAGTATCAAGGACATGCCTTTAAAGCTATCACACACACACCGGACTTCGTTATTACACCCCCTCGTGGATGTACTTATAAAAAGATATATCTAGAGGTTAAGGGTTATGATGGAGATACCGATGGGTTTCGTGTTAGACAAAGGTTATTCCTTTCTTCACTGCAAAAAAAGAAGAATGTGCTTTATCTCATGGCATGGGACACGCAGTTTATAGATAAACTTTATAACTTTTTTAACAATGACAGCGAGCAACCAAAACTTGTCCTTCGTCAACCAAAAACAAGGTCAAGGACAACAACAGCAAAGAAAAAACGAAGCATCCTTGGACGTCTCCTCTGGTAGAATACCTATCGTAAAGAGAGATGTTAATAGGATTATTGCTCCGGGCTTCATGATTGTTTACGGGAGACCGAAAACAGGCAAGTCTACTCTTATGAGTATGCTCCCACATGAAGACACGGCTATACTTGACTTTAGAAATGAATACGACCAACTGGAAGGATCCATACTAAAGATCAAAGACATGAAAGATCTAGAAGATGCACTGGCAATACTTAAGCACGGATTATATAAGCGTATAGTGTTAGATAACGCTACTTGGCTTTTTGATTTGCTTGAGCCTGCTATTATTAAGCATTTCCTAGAGAAAACACCTATGGGTAAGAAATACGCAGGTATGACTATAAGAAAAGTAGAAGATATGCCAACAGAAGCTAGTTATCATTACTGGTTTGTACAACGTACAACCATTAAAGATCTCATCGGTGAACTGATGTCATATTGTACAACTATCATCCTTATAGCACATATGAGAGAAGCATCACAGCTTGCTGAGTATTTTGCACGTAAAGGTGGTGGCGCTGTTACTGCAGCTTTCTCTCCTAATATACCTAACAAACTATGTGATGAACTAGTGGGTATGGCAGATGCTGTAGCAACTTTTAATTATGAGAACGGTAAAAACATCCTTGACTTCAACAATAATGGGGGAGCGATAGGACAAGCTAGATGTAAACACCTAGCAGGAGAAGAGATTGTTATTGGGAAAACTAAATACATAGGCAGTGAACGATCCATATCACAGTTCTGGGGTAAGGTCTTTCCTGACGTAAAAAGCGATAGAGAATGACAAGTTACGTAGATAGAATTTTTAACAGAAACATTATATCACTTGACCCTCTCGTAGCACGGGAACAGTCAGGTGGTTTATTTAAATGGCCTGAACCAAGAGAAGAGAATTACCATGAAGCAACAAACTATATATCCAACTCACTACTTAACGTGTGGTTGCATAATGAATGTTGCTTTTGGGATACCTACTATGGCAAGAAAGTCAGAGAACAGACACAAGCAATGGTAACGGGGGAGATGATCCATGTAGGATTATTAGAACCTGAGACTTTCGACAAGAGATATTTCCCTATCGAAGCTGATCCGGGGAAAAGCCAACAGTTTAGACAAACAGTGGCAGATATTGCTGCTCTAGGCAAGAATGTGGAAGATCTTTCAGAAGATGAGATATATGCCATCTTTAGAACTCATTACTCCGAAAAGACAAGCAAGAAAAGCTTTGTTGAACGTTGGAATGATGAACATAGAGGCTTCAAAAGAGCAGTTAAATCCTTACTTCAAGTAGGAGATAGACATGTTATATCTTTTGCTGAATATGATTTAGTGAAGTCTATACAGCTAAACGCAGCAGATAACCATATCTATCGTTATCTAATGTCAGGTGGAGATATCTACACAGAAAAAGAACTCTATTGGGCAACACGAGTACAGCAAAGAGCTGGACTTACTGATGGTGGTAGTTTTATGTGTAAAGCAAAGATCGATCGTATAAAAGTTGTACGTGATGATGTGTATCTTATTGACTTGAAAACCAGCAGTATAGATATCAATGATTGGATGAGAAGTGCAAGAGAAAGGGGATATATAAGACAGTTAGCCTTTTACCGTAAAGCTTTACTTGAAAACTTTGAAAAAGAGCTTGAAGGTAAGACTATATGGCCATATATCATTCTTGTGCATATCCCAAGTAGGCGTGTATTTACTGTATGTGTTTCACCGTCAGACATGGATAGAGCTATTGAGTTTATAGAGGAACAGCTTTCTGAGATCTATGATAGCTTTGAGAGAGAATGTACTAGTAATACTAGAAGGTATTACAAGTCCACGGCAGGATCCGAAAAGTTATTGCCTTATGCAGGTGATTACTATATAGGGTTCGATGATCCTTTTGATACACATAAATCGTTACACAGAGAGGATATCTATGGCTAAGACATTTAGAGGAGCAGATATCTACCACTCAGATGTATTAGAGTTTGATATCCCGGGCGAATGGGCACATCTAACAGTCACATCTCCACCATATAATGTGGGGATTGATTACGGTGATGCTACGGATGATATGGATTATCCTGCCTATCTCATTTGGTCACTCAAATGGCTTAGGCGGGTATATGAATGGACGGTACCTACAGGAAGATTATGTTTGAATATTCCTATAGACACCAACAAGCAAGGGCCTACCCCATTCTATGCAGACTTAACACGTATTGCTATGGATGCAGGATGGAAATACAAAGGAACTATTATATGGAACAAGAACAGTGTTCTTACACGTACTGCATGGGGAAGCTGGATGTCAGCATCTGCCCCCACTGTGCTAGTTCCGTGCGAACTTATTCTTGTGATGTATAAAGATGAATGGAAGAGACAAGTTACAGTGGCTGAAGATGATATATCTCATGATGAGTTCATTGATTGGACTAGTGGTTTATGGAATATATCACCAGAATCAGCTACACGTATAGGGCATCCAGCTCCCTTCCCTGAAGAGATACCCTATAGATGCATAAAACTATACTCCTTTATTGACGACGTCGTTCTAGACCCATTTGCTGGCTCAGGAACAACCATCATTACAGCAATACAAAACAAACGTAAAGCTATAGGGATAGAGATAAACGAGAAGTTTTATAACCGTATGGAAAACAGAATATACAAAGAGTGTTCACAGTTGGACCTCTTTTAACATTAACAACTACTAAACATTTAAGATTATGAAAAAGACATTTATGACCATCATCATGTGCGGATCTATCTTGTTCGCACAAGTAACACAAGCTAAAGCACGTTTCACACAGTATGTGAAAGACATAATAATCGGCTCAGTGATAGCAGAAGCAGGCCTGCTTGCGTACAGCTATTCTCCTATTATTGCAGATCACTTTTTCAAGACTACTCATGACAACACATTGACGCCATTACCTGTTCCACTAAGTGACATCTATCAATGTATAGTGTTATGTGGAGCAACATATGTAACATGTACAGCAACTCCGATGTTGGTTTCAAGAATGACAGCTCCTACTCCATTACCAAACATCATAGTGAACAATGTGATGCCATCTCAGGTTAATGAACAAGAAACAGGTGTTACTGTTACTTCTGAAGCTAGTGCAAAGAATAAGAATGTGAAGAAAGAAAAGAAAGAAGAATCCGTTATTACTCCTAAGGAGGAATTAAAGGAAGAACTTGCTAAGGAAGAACCTGTTGTTGAGGAAGAATCCGAACAACATGTATATGAGTAAATCGTAAATCCTGCTCTCTTATGAGGGCAGGGCCTTTCTTAGGTTTAAGTCTTACAGGAGCAGATATTGCTTTTCTTTTTGGTTTTTAGTATATTAAAGTTAAACCACAATATAAAAACATGAAGAAATATCTCCTAAGCATATTACTTGGCTGTATGTTTCTATGCTGTTTTGCAGAACCAGCACAGCCTGATCCTAATGAAAAGAAGGAGCCCGGATATGATCGTTATTACGAGAACAATGACGGGATGCCTAAAGTTCTGAAGGAGACATATTACTGGTGCAGCAAATATGTTGCTGTCTATAGCACTTACTTAAGTGTTAAGTGGATAGTGACAGACTTGGTACATCACTTTAAGAAACCACAACAATTACAAATACAAAACAACGAACAAAAATGAAGAAACTATTCTTATCGATACTCTTTTTCTGTGTATTGGGCATAGCTATATGTTACCCTAAAAGAGCTGTCGGAGAGCCAACATGGGTAACAATAGAATGGGTTAATGGGATGAAGACTACGTTTTCTACTGAACATTATAACTATGTCGTGTTTAATCTAAGAAGGCACGATGGAGAAGAGAGACGTAACACAAGGACTGGTAAAACAATCCAAAACTGCTGCTGTATTCATGACTGGAATGGTTCGAATGCAGGATATCAAGTAACTCATGAAGTGTATAAAGCCATTGTAGCTGCAATCTTGTCAAGCAACATGTCCAACTCTTTAGTCGACTTTAGTAGCGGTGAAACATGGGCTAATGGATATAACGATATATGGTTAGATCCTAAGTATATTGTGTCTATAGAGAATGCAGACGATAAAGTTACGAGAACTCACGTTGTTTATTCACCATCACCAAAACACTAAAAGACAATGAAAAAATTACTAACATCACTATTATTCTGCATACTTTGGATAGGGTATTGCAGTGCTGGACGTCAACATGTACAGATATATTTCAAAGACGCTCCTGTTTTTGACTATGCTAACAAACATGGAGATATGTTCATGTATCAAAGTAAGATTGATACAGATGGACATGCAGATTTATTTGGCAGCGTTGATAACGATGAAAGGTATTCTGCTATGGCAAATGAATTCACATGGTTATACCAAAACCTGACATATTATAGCGCATACAACTATTCTCCAATGATAGAAGGGATAGTCTATGATAAAGCTAACCTGACTATCACTATGAAGCTTAATAGCGTTGACCATATTTACTTTGAGAACTTAGACTACTTATTTAGCAGGTAATTTATGCGTAAAATGCTCGACATCATTATCCTTGTCTTCATCTTCTTAAGTTGCGGGTTTTACTTTGCCTATGGGAACTCATGGGTAGAGGTAACGTATTTAGATGGGACAAAGATACGTCAGGAGACAGAGCATTCGAACTATACAACTTTTAATATCCTTTTCCATAATGGAGAAAGTCGAGGGAATGTGCCTCACGCATTATGTATCCATGACTGGAATGGGTCTATTGCTGGGTTTAGACATACAAAAGATACTTATCAGGATCTCGTAAACCAAATAAATGCCAAGTTCCCTCTATCTATAATTGAGTGGGTTTGCCATGAAGGTAGTGTTAACGGGTGGAATGATTTGTATCTTGATCCTGCTAATATAATTAGACTCGAAAGTTGGTGGGGAGACGTCATTGACATAAAACATAATGGAAGCCGTTTAACGCTAATACCGCACAGACGATGAAAAAAATACTGCTAACACTGCTATTTATCGCATCCGCAGTCTTGTCACATGGGAGATATAATAATGGTCCATACGGTCTAGGTAACAAAGATCAGATTATCACTATATACTTCAAGAATGGTGACGTATTTAGCTACCAGATTAAGAACCACTACAAGGATTCTGGTTATCTAGAGCTTTCAAAGGGTCCCGAAGTACGGGCAAATCCTCAAGGCTTGCCTAGTCCAGGGCCTGGGGAATGGTTACTGCATGACGATAGTGTATGGGAAAAAACAGCTAACGCAACATATCAAGTCTTACTCGATATACAACATGAATTTTGTTCAAGAAACTATAGAGCTGAGATATGGAAGATATACCGTGTGGAAACTCTTTCATGGGACATATGGATACAGGGTGTATATTTTGATGCGAAAGATGTTTATGATGTAAAAATAACGTACGTAACATAAATAATGAATAGATATGATAAAGCGAGATTGGTGGTTCAACAACACAAAGATGGAATCCCCAGTAGAAGAGATGATCCTACAGCTCATAAGGGGACGTATCGTGATAATATAGCTATCATGTGGGACGCATTCCTGTGGTATATAGAAATACTGGATGATATTATCGACACTGTAACGGATATCATTGACACTATTTTTGGTGATTTTTCTTAGATTTGCGTACTATGATGAACGATGAACAGATATATGCAAGACTAGAATTACTAAGAAACGCCATAGGACAACTTCCGTATGTGGCAACAAACAAGTATATCTTGTTTTACAATGGAACAGAACACATACAACCTACATTGGTAAAAATGTTAGTTGTATGTCTCCCGTTTGATTCGTTTACTCAAGAAACTGTATCACCTAACCGTCCAGTTGACTTAGGAGTTATGGTGTCATTGTATCATTACGAAGCAGCAGGAGCTCCACTACATAAAGTAACAACAGGCAATACACAAGGAAAGTACTACGTCAAAGAATATGACGATATCCTTGCAGTTGAAGCAGATTTTCGTTACTTTGTTGGGAGAAGATTTAACAGCACAATAAACTACCTTGAACTGTACGGGGTAGATCTTTATAACTATACAGGAAACTAAATTTTTTTACGTATGATAACATTTATGGTATGCTTTGGAGCTTGCTTTTTAGCAGTCCTAACGGTATTTGTTATCCATCTAATCATGGATAAAGGGATATCAGAAGCCGACAAACAAGACATTGTAAAGCGAATTGTTAACGAGTGTATAAAGCAGCACTACAAGAAACATTCGTGCAGAGAAAACGTAATAGTGCCTAATTCAAGCAGCAGTACATCTACTAGTAGTAATATTACTCCTATATGTGCTAAGGAAAAGATCAACAACAACCTATGCATGAAAGTAGAAGAAGCTCTTAATAATGCAAGGGGCATTAACGTTCCAAGAGACAATCAATATGATGAACATAAAACCTAAGTAACATGACATTTGAAATTATCGCATCAGCATTTATAGGGTGTAGTTTCGCAATTATATGCACATTCTGCATAGTGAAACTCGCCCTATCTCAGAAGCATGAAGAACATAAAGAATGCATGAGAAACTTTAGAGATTTCGTTAAGGAATCACTGGAAGCTATCAAGCGTAACTGTGAATGCTTGAAGAAAAATAACTAATCTAACTTTTTATCACAGAAAACACAAAAGCGAAGGAGGGCTACTATTGCCTTCCTTTTTTTTATCTTTGCATCATGCATGAATGCGTAAACAAGAACCATCAAGACTATAAAAGACTGGTCTCCTATCTCGGTGGACAGTTTAATGTTGATAGACTGTTTGCCGATTATGGCGTAGAGGTCGAAGAACTCACAAAGAAAGATATCCCTTTACGTGGAGATAAAAACTGGCCAAACTCTGAGTTTATCAGGGAATGGGTAGATGGAAACATAAATTTTGCAGAAAACACTAAAGGATCCGGTAAGGATTTTGTTATGTCCAGAAAAGATTACTGGAACATGCAAATCGATCATGCATATAACAAGACCGAAGGAGACTTAGCAGTAGAACAAGACTATCTTAATAGAGTTCAACCTGCATACTCAGTTAACTTTGCTGGACGTAAAGAAGGGAAAGTAATGTCTTCACAACATGAATTACGTTCTCGTTCTTTCCAAGGAGAATTCGGTGGAGACAAGAAGGCTTTAACAGAAGAACTTGTCGCCAGAGCTAATAAGCTATCCAAAGTATCAACAGCCTTTAAAGAAGAGTATGAAGAAAACAGAAAGAAAGGTCTTCGTACAGTAACTCAAGAAGTTACAGGAGAAGAGAAAGAAGGCAAAGCACATGAAGCTACTTTTAGCACAGAGACAGGTACATTTACTCACGGACTTATGGAAGTTGTACATTCCTTAGGGAAAGAATCAACCCATAAGGATAGGGTTGATGAGCTGATGCGACACTGGGATAAAGAAAGAGGTAAAAACGACAATCCACTCTACATAGAAAAAGACGAAGACGCTAGACGTATGTGTGAGAAGATTACTGACATGTACGAAGAGATAAACAAGAAGTACGAGATTGTCTCAATGGAAGCTCCCGTTGTACTCCATAGTACAGAAGATGGATCTCCTATCTTGGGACGATGTGACATAATCGCATTAGATAAAGAGACCGGACAAGGGGTATTGATAGATATCAAAACACACGTAGAAAATGAACTTCCTGCTGAAGGGGAGTATAACAAGTTTTTTCAGAACTATAACCTTAAACCTGTAGGCAACGGAGAACATACAGCATGGGATCATGCCAATGTACAAACGATGGGATATGCTGCTGCATTTAACAAGATGCAACCCGGCTCTATCGAACGTCGTGGGATGATACAGATAGTTATCAAAGGTGATCCTAGTACTGGACACGTATCAGATTTTGCATTAAACACTCCAAGAGATACAGAATGTCATAATGGTGTGATAGAAATGTATGACTCTGCTGCATATATACATCAAGCTGCTGCAGCTTTCAAAGAAGCAGATCTTAATGTAGATAGCAAAGTACAAGAATGGGAACAGAACCTTACAGAACTTCGTAAATTCGAACGTCAAGAAGCTTACCATGCTATGGAAAGCTTATCTCAGGAAGAAACATATAAAGCTCCACTTAGATGGGCTAGTGGATTAAATATAGGCAGCGATCCTGCAGCCGTATTCAAGTCAGCACAGCTTCTTTCAGAAAACTTCACCAAGAAACTAGAAAGAGGACTTACTTCTGTTGAGCAGATAGCTGATATGGTGGATATGGTTAACAAGATAACCTCCACAGCACGTAAAGTATGCGAAATAGAAACAGGCTCTAATATAAGTATGTTTGAAAGATACGGTATTGACGTGCTTAAACTACAGAAAGGAGAAGAACTAAACAACTTCATGTCTGTAGTACAGGAACAACAAAGATGGCTACAACAGAATGCAGACCGGTGTGATAGAGCTTTACAAAAAGCTATGCATAACTATTTTGATACCTATGTAGCACCTGACATAAAAGAAGCTCTTATACAGATGGGTCCCATGAGAAAGCTCATGAATGAAGAGTATACTAAACTATGGAAGGAAAACAAAGCCAACAGAGCATCTAAAGCTAAATGGATGTTTAAAGGGGAATCGTTTCGTATGCAGTTCAAAAATCAAGCATATGAAAGAGCTATGGAAAGATACCAAGGAAATGCAGATGTATATAATGCAGAGATAGATAAGATGGTAAATTTCCTCGCTGGGTTCTCTGATACTTATGGAAGCATTACTATCTATGATGGCTGGAAACAGATGCTTAACCATAATAGAGGATGGCTGACCGGAGCCTTAATGGCTCTTCCTGAAAAGCTTGGGTTAGATAGACTTATTGCTACTCCTAACCTATGTATACAGGAAGTGGTAAAAGGCATAGAAATGGGACATGCAACAACAGCTCAGCATAATAGAAGAGCTATACGAGATTATGAAAAACTAGACAAAGAAATAATGAAGCTTGGCGGTGTTGGTGCTATCCATGGAGCAATAGATTTCAGGAAAGTATATGATTTCTGCCTTGACTTTAAAGAGATAGAAGATGGACGTGGAGGTAGAACTGTCAAAGGGACTATAATAAAAGAGTTCGACTATGACAGATATAATAAAGACCTAGCTGCAGCTAAGGAGAATAATACTGAAGCTGACTTTAACAAGACGAACCGCAGTTTTAAAGGAGGCATAACTTCTACGGAAGCATATCAAAAGATAGCAGATAAGTGTAAAGAAGAGATTACGGCTCTTGCAGATAGAATAGCTATCATGGATAGAGAGATAGCTCCTATCATAAACGAAGAAGGCGGGGAAGATATGGAAGGACGCACTGCGTCAGAAAAGAACTATCTACTTAACCTTTTAGAAGCAAACGACCAATATGGGTTAAACATTTTCTCTCCTGATTTCTCAGCCAATGACACAAAAGGGGTAGCGTACATAAAAAACATGGCTCATAAGATGCTTGAAGATATGTATGTCCCATCAGACGAATATCGCACAGAGAAATACAAAAAACTCATGGAGCTTCCTGAGAATCATGCATATAGACGATTCTATGATAGGATAGCAAGAACAACAGAGAGGTATGATTCTTTTGTGCCTGATCAAAAAAGACTAGGGAGTAATCTTCCTGTTTCTTTTGCATCTTCTCGTGAAGGAGTTGGAATGTTTGCAAGAGAAGGATTAATTCATGGATGGTTCTCTTCTAACACACTAGAAAAGCATTACAAAGAAGAGATACAGAAGGAAAACGAAGCTAAAGGTAAACCTAGTACACAAGTTAGTACTCGAGATCCTAATGATCCGACAATAACTGTTCGTCTCCCAATGAGCGGATACTCAATAGATCCTGATATACAGAGTTACAACCTGTCTTCTATTTACGCTAAGCTAGAGTGTTCTCTTAACAATTATATGGTGATGAACCCATTGATGGCACAGTTTAAAGTACTACATAGCATGTGGGATAATATCAACTTAGGAAAGAACAAAATAGGGGATACTATTGTTGGATTAAAAGAGAAAGACCTTAAAGATTGCAGGGACAACATAAGAAAAATGATAGAGGGATCATATACTGATAGTAAGTGGGGGAGATTTTGGAAGAACCATTTCATGCCTGCAGCATCGTTTATGACTATAGGATATAACATAAACAGCCAGTGGAAATCACACTTCGCTTCACTTGGATCTATCTTTAATAGGTATCCAGACTATTTCAAACCTACAGTATATGCACGATGTTACGCTGATGCAAGAATGCTTGGTGTTCCGAACCAGCTAGCAAATGTATTTAACTCTATTTTTATGCCTGATAAGCCAAAGATGTCAGATATACGAACCTTCTTTGGGTTCCAAGATGAAGAACTTATACGTTCCCTACCCCATTTCCATGAACTAGAAAAATCCATACAAGGAACACTTGCAAGTAGTATAAGGGATATAGCTTATGCAGGATATAGTATATCAGACAGGATATTACAGACAGATGTATGCAATGGGCTTGCTCATTCATGTGATGTTTTTGATGCGAATGGGAAAGCTATAGGTTCTCTCATGAACAACATTTACAAAGACAAAAAAACAGGAGAACTTGTTTTAGATGACAAGGTTCATTCTATAAAGTATAACAACGGACAGGAAGTAAGGATTGATGGAGAGAAGTTTACTAAAAGAGACCTACTTGAATCTCTTCAACGAACAGCTAAGATGATCATGTCTAATACTACTGCTCCAACCTCTATTTTTTACTCTCCAACAAAAAAGACAGAAGGAGATGTCGGAACATCTACACTTATGATCAAGCAGATCCCGATTAATCTTATGACAAGTGCGATGGAACAATATAGGTATGACCTAGCTTCTCAAACAGAAAGGATAGGACTTATGGAGGCTCTCGGATATAAGGACGCTTCTTTTATAGATAAAGCACAAGCTTTAGCGAGAGGATTTACAAAGTTTGTCCCAGTGTTCAAGATGCTTGATGGATTTCTTGATAGAGATGATAGACTCCCTCCAAGAGAAAGGATACCTACAGAAGTTAGACAACAACTAGAAACATTAGGATTTATGCTCTTCTCTTATTGCTCTCTAGGATACCTTACATATCAAACAAACGACAAGTACTGGTGGCATGGAGCTAAGAATCTTATAAAGGGGATGAAGGAAGGCGGCATGGAACAAGGAATAGAAAACTATGGCGATTGGGCTGAAAACGTTAAGGATGCAACGAAAGAAGAAAAAGAAAATCCACCAGCAACAATCTTTGACTATATAGGTGTAGGCCAAATGCCTCATAGATTTTTTGGAAATCTTGTTGGTGTAGATGATGATAATCTCCCAGAAGCGAAAGATACAGAAAGACTAAAGGATTATATGAAAGGATTGCTCCTTTTATCATTAACAGGAGAACGAGGTGGCCCTAATATTATAGATGACGTAAAGACCGCACTAGAATCAGGAGAAGTAACATGCAATGAGACTTTTATCAACTCCGCTATAAAGCCATTTCAAGCAGCACAACAGTTTTTTAAAAACAAACTAACAGGAAAGGAAACAGTAACAACACAAAATGATCCGTACCAAGATTGGCCGAAATGGTATAAAACATTATACTTATGCTTCCCACAGATCAACGCTTTTGATAAAGCACGTAAAATAGAAGTACCAGCTAAATTCGAAGAATAACATATGTCAAACATATATATCGTTAAGCAGCTAACGGGCGGCATGGATTTGGACAGTCCGTTACATGAGATAAAAAAAGACTGTACAATGGATGCGCAAAATGTATCCATGAGCACATTTAAACGTAGACGTGGAGACCTTATTCCATCTATAGGAACAACATTGGCTAACATCTCTTTGAAAACTTTTGTTCCAGATCAGGGAGCTAAGTCTAACATGAAGGCAGCAGTTACTAGATGGATAAACCTAGAACCTGCAGTGTCTTTCTCGTTTTTTTATCCAGACATGATATTCCTTGGAGGATCAACAATGGATGAAACAGCGGTTAGGAAGACAGTAATGTATGCTGTCATCCCTGAAAAAAACGAAAGACAGAGCCTTATAAATTATGTTAATGATGGGATTCGTTACAATGTCTATGAGATACTTATTTTTGACGATGAAACAGAATTCCCATTGTCTCACGAGACAGCATGTGAAGGATTCACCGACAATGGGAGACATACGGTTATCCTTACCTCACACGATCTAGATCTTACTTTTATACAGTTAAACCCTGAAAATATAGGTGTCCCTATCATTAACAGGATGAACGATAATGCTTATTCTAACACTGAGATATACATAGATAAGATCATCAATGCGCCATCGATGGCATTACCATCTGTTACTGTTTATACTGCAAGGATAGAAACACAACATGGAATATTCTCGCAATTCATCAGACCATCTGAACCTGTTAGTATTCCTTTTGCTTACCCTTCTGATCAATACGAAGAACGAAAAGGATATACTTACGAAGAACTACAAGATGGGAATATTATAGTATCTAATACACAGGTTGCTCTTACTCTTTCTATGCAAAGTTTCAGGGGAGGTAAAACTGTTCATGTATATGCTATACGATTCCGTTCTTCCTCTATGGCACAGGTTGTAGATATGACTCCGGTAGTACAAGAGATAGCAACAATGCCATTCCCTAACAATGGATTGTTATACATAAAAGACGGAGAAAAAAACATGGGAGTCGGAGTTCCTATTACATGGTCAGAGCTCTCTATGAAGCTTAACTTCTACAACACATTCCGTGCGGCTGCTTTATGCGTTAAGAGAAACGTACTATTTGCTGGAAACATCATAGATGAGAAACCGGCAAGGGACGCATACTTTAATCCTCATGTTTTTCAGTTTACAGCCAACAAACAAGCTCTTGACGACTCATTGCAAAAATATGAACAAGATGACTTGTTTAACATAACAAGCATTAACTCAATCCGTTTTTTTCAGGTAAGTCAGGTATGCTACGATGGGGATGATATGGCTAAATACTTAGATGAGAACGGCGATTTGTATTGCATGTATAACCTTGATGGATTACATGGAGCAAGTGGTCCAAATGTCACTATAACTTTTGCCACAGGAGAACAGCTTGATGGAGATGTGTTTCTACAAGCAGCAGATGTTAACAATCTACAAAACGCTGCTAAGTATACAGAATCGTTTATGACTCCTAACAGTAGATTTTCTACAGTAGCAATCGGAATGTCTGCTCCAACTCACGGAGATCCTTTTGGTGGGGATTCAATATGTCAACAATCTCTGATAGACAACAGGATAGATATGGACACCTTTACAATAACAGACGAAGAAGATAACATGTCTTGTAGAACTCTTCAGACAGGTGGCCATACACACAAAAATCCATCATTTAACACCATGTACAAGTCTTTACAACATGATAGCGTCTATAGGCTTGGAATGATGTTCATATATGAAGATAACACTACTAGTGAGATCATGCATATGGGAGACATAAGAACTCCATCTATGAATGTCCCACGTTATAGGTTATGTGATAGTTCTATGCCTATAGGATCAAGCGAAGGGAATCCTTGCGTTTACACGAAAGTTGTTCCTGATCCTGATGATAAGGATAAAACAATAGAAGCATATCATCTAAACATATGCAATGAGCTAACATTGTTCCCATTGTATATGCACATAAAGGTAGATAATGTTCCATCAAAGGTTGTAGCTATAAGGTTCTATTACGCAGACCGTTTATCTCATAATGCAAGGAATGTAGAACAAACTGGAGTGTTTACAAAGCTTGTTCCTCCATTACGGGAATTGGAATGTACTATGCCAGATACTGGCACACGAGGGCCTATCCCTGTTAAGTCATATAGAAGTGGACCAGAGTATACTCATAAATCATATTACTACAATACTACGATTTACTCTTTACCACCATTACCTCTAATAGCCACACAACGACATTTTTATGGTGGGATAATTGACCAAGTGCATCCAAACGATAGAAGGCAAGTTAGAATAAATGTGCCTGATGGGATAGATTATTCAACTAATCTGTCAGAAGAAGACAACAAATGGAAACATGACACTGGGTGGTGTAACTTTTTCATAGGAAGACCACTACAGATATGTGATGAATATGCAGAAGCTCCTAATATTCCTGCTTTTGACATGCCTGATATGTACATGTTTTTTTCACCAGAAACAGATTTACAGATATCAAGTAAAGTGCCATTTTCACCAGTAAACGACAGACAAGAACATTTGTACAGTTTTATTACTCACGGGTTTTTGACTTCTCTTGTTCCAGCAGGGCAAAATAGAGGGATGATTTCAGCTGCTTACAATACGGAAAATGACTATTTCAACCACTTCTTCTCGCTCGAACATGTGAAAGTGGGGCCTCCATTTGAATCCGGTATGGGAAACAAACAGAGCTATAGACTTATGGAAGCACATGAAGGGAAATACAGTTTTAAGGACTTTAATAAGCTTTCTACAGTCAAATCTGATGGAGTCGAAATAACAGTAAGATCAGTGATTGACCATGGAGCATGGCCTCAGGAATACAACTGTACATATGACTCTCTTTATATGCATAATAATTTCTGCCCAACTTTTACCTTGATAAACCCAATCCCGAAATCTAGTGAGTATGAAAAAGGATATCCTCCTAGAAAAGGGTTTGCCGGATTGATGAGCACTCTGGTCTCACAAGAAGGATTAGAACAATCAACTGGTAAGTTTTGGGATGCATGTTGGAAACTATGGGGAGAAAAGACGTTAACAAAAAACGTGCATCTAGGAAGAAAGATAGGAGGAGGAGCTTCTCGTAGAACGCTCAAATACTATATCAACTGGGATGTTTACAGCCAGTCCTTTGAACCTGATAAGAAAAAATTCATGCGTGGAGTAAAGATAGAACCTACTCACATGAAGCAGACCGGACATGTAGTAAAAGATCCACCTAGTCAACATGCTTTTCTTTTCCCATGTTCTTATTTCCCGATCAACGGAAGTAATGTTGATGGTACCTGTTTTGATCCTATAAAGGTTGGTGACTTTTTGTTTTGCAACATAGTCCCTCTATATGCAGGGAAGGTACAAGCAGACAATAAAGTAGACCTTTTGTTAAATGACCTAGATCCGTATGTAAAGGATAATCTAAGTGAAAGTCAGCAAGCATATAGGGACGCTATAGTGGCAACACAAGGATATCCAGTGTTAGCTGTATATAAGGCATGGAGATGGCTTCGTGGAACAGACGAAACTGTCAACATGGACTTAATAAAAGAAACTCGTGATTTACTTGGGAAGAAATGTGCTGGAGGATACGAATGGTACATTAAGGACACGGCATTCATGACAAACCTGTTCTCTTTCTCCTCTCCAAGGTATTACAATAATTTTTTCCACGGTGGAGATAGAAACGGAGATACTACTACTGTTCAAAAATTACAAAACAATAACCATGCATGGGATGCAGGGCTTATCCCTTTTGCTGAACATGGACAATGCGCAATAGGATTAGAAGCATATGTTAGTTTGACCCCTTACTTTTCTACTGCTACAGTTAGAAGAAGTGATACTATATGGTATCCAGGGAAGGGAGAAAAAGGACATAATTCCCTTGCTAGTAAATGGGATAATGAGTTCTGTGACTATGAAGAAGAATTTATGCTTTTCTCCCCTACACAAGTACCAGACTACAAGCATTTGATTTTCCCTTCAGTTACATGGGCTGACTGGCCAAATGCTTTTGGATACGACTCTATGGGGCATTGTAGGATTGACTCCCACATGAACGAGATGATCTTTAAGAATATTGATGGATCTGTAAGTTGGGAGATTAAGGACCCTGGGACTCCAGAAGAAACACATCCAGGAATCTTGCGTACTGGTGACTATTTTACAGGCCTTAATCATCATGGATATGGGGGTCCGGGAGTTATTTTTGCTGTAGATCAATGCAGTTGTGATCTGCCTCACTCCTATGAAAGTGATAAATTTCAAGTCTCATCAGACAGAGTACAAGTAACAGACAAAGACACAAAAGAAACATATGAGGTCGGGACGTTCTTTACTGACACTTTCCTTGAACAAAGAGCATACTCAAATCTTGAGATATCTTCCACGAGAGGGAACCATATTGCATATAAAGATCTTGAAAATGAAGGGGTTTACTATCTTACTCTTGATGATCTACGAAACAATGTTAATTCCTATGTTAAAGGGAAAGAGACAGAACCTATAAAAATAACCATACAAAAAGGCTATTCTGTTGACACTATCTTTAATAGCGTAAAAAGCATGGAACCTGTAGGTAGATTCCCTTTTGTTTATAAAAAAGTGCCATTTAAAGGTACCGTGTATGTATATACAAAAGCATTAGACGATGGAACACTTGCCGGTGAAAAAATAGACCTATACTACGACTTTAATCATACAAAAGATGGAGATTTCTATGTTGTACCTGCATACAATTATGCTCTCGGCGATTTCTCTAAACATATGAAGACGGGAAGCTATGATACTACAATAATGCCAGAAGAAACACGCCATGCTATTGCTGTTGCGGTATCAGGGGCCGTTGACGCTGCAATCTTTGCAGCAACTGATGGAGTTGGAGCGTTAGCACTTACTGTTATAAACGGAGTTGTGTTTTCTGTTGTTGACTTTAGTCTTGCTTGGGCATCGAAGAAAAAACACACATACTACATGGATAAAATCTTCTATAACGAAGTGAACAAGTTTATGAAGCAAGGGTTTTTTTACGCATACATCCATTCACTTGTTGACTACGAAGACATGATGATATTCACTAAGCCAAAACTAGTTCTTTCATCTAACAATCTACTCTCACAAGAACGTGTCATTATATCTGACAGAAGAGCTCAGGAAGAAACAGAATACAAGGCAAATTCAGATTGTGATTATCTAAGAGAGAACATGGTTGACAGACCGATAAACTTAGATTACATGCAAGAAGCTTTTAATAATGGATCACATGTTATCCTTGCAACACTAAGAAAGAGACATAGCGTTCCATTTGAGAATGTTCCTATAAGCGAAACACAATGGTGTAGAGCTACAGAGCTAGAAGTAAATGATGAAAATGAAGCTATCGGATTTGTGACGTCTTTTGACTGTTATACTGGTATATACAGACGTCCATACATGAATGCTTTTTACCCTGATGGGAAAATGAACATTCCTGAACAAGCTAATGCCTGCTCTTCTCCTACTGTCATGTGTTTTCCGTATGAAGGATTGGTCAATGTAGAGATAGCAGACCCTATTTATCCAATGACAGCTCCTACAGAAAAGCAAAGATATTCAAACCCTCGGTCCTTCCATGATCCATATGATTTCTATGTTAAAACAGACGTAGTAACACTTGGAGAACTATTAATTTTTAACCCTATAGTTGTCAGCCAAGAATTGCCAGCATGGGATTATCAGCTTGCTTATTCTAACTACCTATGGAAAGACGTTGGTGTTGGATTGGGATATTCTGCTCAAGATATGAGAAGACATGCTAACAGGGTTATCTATGCTAGATTTAACTATGACGATGGAACTTTTGGAAACTTTGAAATAGCAGGAACAAAAACACTTGATCTTGAACCTACTTTTGGGGATGTTCACCAAGTAATCAACTACAAGAACTCTATTATCGTTATCCAAGATAGAGCTGTTACAACTGCTTTGCCTGATTTACCTGTATTATTGCAAGACGCTAACAGAGCAAAGATAGAAGCAGGGAACCCAGCAGGAGCAACTAGTGGTGTGGTTATCGGATCGTCTGAAATCTTTACCATGAAAGGACAGATAACATCACTTTATGGATGTTCACAGAATGGTCAATCAGCTGCATATGCTACAGCAGATCACATATATTGGTTCGACTCATATAGAGAATGTGTTTGTGTCTTTACACAAGAAGGAGTAAAAAACCTTTCTGTAGGAACTAATACTTCAGGATGGGCAAGACAAGTATCAAGACTAGTTAGAGAGGGTAAAGGTTATGTTTCCTTGTATGAAAACAGAGACAGTACTCTTAGAATAGCTTATCATGGAGCTGAGAAAATAATGCCTGAAGAATTTCCTTTCAACAGGAATGCTAAAAGACAAGTTATAGAGCTCTGTGAAAAGACTATGACATTCTCTTCGTTTATATCTGCTAACTATGATGTTGCAGCCAAACTGCATGGAGGAAATGTTTTCTTCCATAGAGATCGTTCAACGCATTTCATGTATACACTTGATGAAGGAACTTTCAACGGGTTCTATATGCCAGTGCAAGAACAAGGAGATATGTATGTAACGGCTCCAGTAACGCCTGATCCAGAACATCTATCTGAGGTGAATTTCTTGAGCGTGTTCTTACATAACACAGATCATTTTGTGGAAGACTATGTTGTTGAATCAACTATTGTAGCAGGAGGCTACTTTAAAGGCAGCATGAAATGGGAAGGTAATGTGTTTAACGCGAAAACAGCAGAACAGTTTGGTACCTATTATGAAGTAGGACTTCCTAAACAAAGCTACCAAGATTTTACGATGTCTTTCAGAGGAAACACGTCTATTATTGGGTTAAGGTTTACTTCCTTTTCTCCTATGAGTAATGGAGTCGATAATCAACGGTTTGAAGAATGGAACCTTGCAAAGATGAAAAACTACTATATCAACTCTTTCAAGCTAGGTATAACAATGGAAAAAACAAACATCTAATGTCTGTAAAGGACTTTATAAAGTTCATCGGAATACCGTCACCATATCATTGGACCTTTATAACCCCGATGAGCCTACTTATGCGACATCATCTTATCAATAAAAAGGGAGAGATAAACCCAGGATGTAGCTATGGAACTTTCTATGTTGTCTGCAAAAAGCCCATTGACGGAGTTGGTGGGTATATGAACTTTGTTGTACTTGAACATGAAGAAAACAGGCTTAGCAAGCTTCCTATTCGCATAGTACGAACAAAAAGCAGGTATCCCAACTGTACAGAATACAAAGAGTATGACTATAGAGGATACTTTAGGAATCGCAATCATATAATGGGGAAGTCATTCCATGACATGATAAAAAGAGTTGTCAAGGAAAACAAGTATGCTAGAACACAAGGAAGACTTACTGAAGAAAAAGCCATAGAGATACATACTAAGTACACAAAAGCAGTGCAAAGAGCTTTTAAGTCTGGCACTCCTGAAAATGAGTTTATGAAAAACTCAGGGAGAAAAATGTGGTGTGTTCCATATTACTGCTTAAGACTATACTCAGAATATGAGTTTACACAGGCTAGAAAATGCAGAGCTAGGATTTTCTACAAAAAAAAAGAAGGCCTGTTGGCCCCCTCGCTGTTTACCGTATGATAAACAAAAAAGACATTTAATGAAAGATTAAATGTTGTTACAACACACACTATCTAGTTAGAAGAAATCGTAGTTTCAGCAACAGGATCCTTTTGTTCTTCTTTTGGCTTTGGAATGTGAATCTTTACCTCAGTTTCCATCTCTAGAAGAGAGTGTTTCTTGAAGAAAGATACCCCAACCATAGCTTGCTGTTTTGTTAGAATAACAGAAGACAATCCTCCGATGACGTTATACACGATAAAGAATCCCCAGTTTTTGTTTTCATCATCCTTATTGTAAGGGAAAGTGTTATCTACAAACATCGATGTCTGCATACGCTGTATACTCATCCCTTTTGTAATGTCAAGATCATAAATTTGACCTATATAGCCATCAGGAACAATCATTTCCCATCCAGTGTATAAACATGCCACATCTTTACCATCGTATCTGTGAGCAGTTTGAAATCCTACGTATTGAAAATTGAACCCAAAACCATCTTGTTTTGGTGGCAATGCGTCCTTGTGGACTTGAATAAATTTGATCTTTGGCTGTAAATCCATATCTGTGCGATTTTAGTTGTACTTTTTTTTAATTTCTCTTCTTGCTTTCATGCAGCGTCTCCACTGCTTAATCCCATAATACCAGCTGACAAAAGTGTCAATAAGGTATATGGTCCCTACAAAAAACTCAAACAGACACACAAGGACCCCAAGCATTACAAGAGTCTTTGCGTCTACTGTTATCAGTTTTGATACTATGGCGTCCATATGTCTATTTGTTTAAGTGAATGAACGGCTAATGTTATGATAAAGCTCAACAATAGAACAGTGACCAGTATGCGAAATAGTAGTCCTATCACATACCATGAAAATCCTCGTTCTAGCCATCCAAGCATTTTGCTTCCTATTTTCATGCTCCCCATCCGTATATAATTCCTGTTTTCGTTTCTGTCCACTTGAACTTAGAACATTTCATGTGGTTAACAGAATAACCCGGCAACTCCATGTCGTAGAAATCAGGATATATCAATAACGCATGGTCATCTCCTACATATAGATGAAGCCCACTTAGTTCTTTAAAATGGACACGATAATCACCTACATTCAGCGTCTTGATCCTTTCTTCAAGTTCCTTAACGCTATTCACGTTCACAATGATAGGCCCACATGCAGAAGTGATCTTACTTGCAGAAACTGCACTATCAACTTTCTCCTGTAAGGCATCTAATCTTGTGCCAAAATTTTTGAGTGTTTCTTCAACAAGCGATAACGACTTTGCTAAATCGTTATTTTTTTTAAGGTGATCTTTGTTTGTTTGTGCAACTTCTCTAGATAGATCCATAATGATCTCCGAGAGTTTGCCAAATGTTGTCCTGAGTGCTGGAATAAGCATCTCAGGCTTAGCCTCCAAAGGCAATCCTTTTAAAGGCTCAATAACTGGTTTGTCTTGTTTAACTGTCTCCATACGGCATTTCAAATTTGTTTATCTTAGCCCCTCCTCTGAGGGTCATCTCTTTCTGTTCTCCTTCTTCTTCCATGAGTGAATAGAACTCGCTAATAACCTTAGCTAAAGCAGCACTATCTTTCACACACTTGACAACCTCTGTTAGATCGGCCTCGCTTTTCTCATCATCAAGAGAGTTAAGCTGATTACATATAAACCTTATGCCGTTCTTGGTTGCTTCAAAGAGATCTTGTATTTCGGGGATATCCCGCTTTAATGTCTTTTCTGCCATAAATATATAATGTTATCCACAAAGAAACAAATTTTTCAGCAATTGTTTCTTAGCCTCATCTGACATTTCCCTGTAATCCTCTACTGCATTTTCCGTATCCTTATATCTAGCTTCTATAACCTTGTCAAAAGCTTCACTGTTGATATTCTCAGATGTAAGAGCTTTAAGTAACTCTTCTTTAGCCCATCCTTTGGCTTCAATATGTTCTGCTACCAAAGCAGGTGCAAAATCTCCTGCTGATTCGAAACATGCAACAAGCTTATCAAGAATACCGCCTTCTGCTGCCATACTCATTGCTGATTCTGCACGATCAAAAATCTCCTCTTTGTGACTAGATTTTATCGTTCTGATATTTGGCTCTTCCCTTACTTTTGTTATTTCTACGTTAGCAACACCAAGTGCAGGGTCATAATGCACTTCATAGCCATAAGGTTTAATGCATTTCTCAAGAAGCTGAGCATTGGCCTTACTTAAAGCAAAAGATTCATCCATACCTACCGAATTATATCCTTCAAAAATCTCGGCTATATTCTTCTTTATCTCTGCTTTCCCTTTGTCTGAAGCCCCAAAAGTACGTATCAAACTATCAAAGTTTTCACGTGAAATATAACAATCAACACTCTCAGGATCTACTCCTAGAGACACATTCACACGATCTCTATAAGATACAAGTGGTTCTCCAAACTGATCCTCTGTTTGCTGCACTTCTTCCGGTATTTGTGTTTCTTCAGCTGCCATTTCTGCAGGAGCAGCATCCATTTCTGATCCAGTTCTCTCTATGTTAGATTGATCTAATCCTTCAACAGGCTCAATGCCTTCCTTCATTTTTTGGTATATGTTCTTTATTTTTCTACTCCTTGTAGGTTTTTCTCTTCCCCATTCACTAGGGAGAGAAGGCTTATGATATTGATAAAGTTCATCACGTACCTGTTGTGCGTGTTCTGTAGTATTAGTTATATCATCTGTTGAGATATCTGCTGTATATCCTCCTTTAGGACCATTAGCTCCACCTATCTCATCCACTGCATAATACCATCCTTCAACAACCCTTGTTTGATCTTCAGGAGACCCAGTAAGTCCTCCTAGTTTGAATACCCTTATTTCTTGTCCTCTCTTATGGTCTGTCTTACATATGAAGTGTGTAGGCAGATCTTCTCCTTCAGAACGGGGTTGTAAACAGAACCCTACTGTTCCCTCTTTCCCCATTTCATCTTCATACTCAAAAGAGCTTGTTACTTTATAGTGTGTTTTGCCACACTCTATTCTTTTTTCATGATCTGCCTTGCCGCTTATCTTGATATCATATGTTCTAACAGCTATATCATCTTTACTCATAGTAGCTAAGTGGCGTACTGCAGCAGTATACATATCTTCTTCTGTTACACCTCCATTGCGTATCATATCAAGAGCTTTCCCTATATATGGATGAGTATCTATAAGTTCTGCAGGAATAAGATGTGATGCTATATGTCCTCCACTAGATATGTACTGATAGGTTATGTAGTCATTGAGAAACTCGTCTAGTCTTTTCATTTCTTCAGGACTCTTCCCTTGCTCCATAGCATAAGTGCGCATATCTCTGAAAGCTTGCATGTAAGTTTCATTCATCTCCTTGTCTTTGATATCCTTTATGCGTATTCCTAGAGAATTGGATTTACCTGGTGTTCTCTGAAATTCTTGATGTTCTTTCCATTGACGAACAACAGGGTTGTCTCTGTCAAAAAAGTCTTCATTATACAAAGTGTTTAGCCTTCCTCTTAATGACATTTCAGGATCATGATAGTCATCTGCAACAAGTCTTTCCATTGGACATCCTGCTTTGTGTAGTGCTACTGCCCACATACTTCTAGACATAGCTTCCTGTAAACGGAAGTATACTGTCTTGCTATTTGTCTTGTTGTTAACGAATTCTTTCTCTATACGAGAGAAGTTGTTTAAGAATGGCTGAGAGAATTCTAATGGTCCTGCTTGACTTGCTTGTAACCATGTAGAAAGATATTCTCTTGTTTTTACATCGTAATACTTAAGGTTTTCTTTGTCATTAAACTGTGTAAGATATCCAGCTATATCTAATGGTTCATCAGCATCTCTCTGTATGAGCCCTGATTTACATAGCCTTTTTATTGTTAAGTAGTTATCTTGTAAACTTGTCCCAGTTCCCTTATCTAAGCTGTTGATGGCTAAATCATCACAAAGCGTACCCATCTCTTTTTGTGCTTTTAAGAAATGCATAAAAATAGCAATCTGATTCCTTGCGTACTGTTTAGAGTTAGGGAAATCAGAAGGGTCTATATTCCCAACCTTATTAAAGGTGTCACATTGTTTTTTAAGGAAATCAAAGTCCATGTAGTTTGGTTCTGCCAATGGATGATCTCTGTTTTCCATCATTGGCTGTATTTCCTTTATAAGGAAGTTAGTCAATGTAACCTCATCCCTTACTTTTGGGTCTATGATTTTTGCCCATCTTATCATCGTTTCATCAACAGCCATACTGTTGACAGTCCTTGTTCCTAATCCTCCATCTTGAAATTTTAGCCTGCCTGTAACATTTCCATAATCTCTTACTATCGGGTTAGAACATAAAGCATATGCTGCTTTCCCGTGTCCTTCAAGCAGACAAAAAGCAAAGGCATTAACCGTTTCCCTGTTTACATTAGCTCGTAAAATTATAGGATCTTTACTTCCATCAACTGCTAGGGAAGTGGCTGTCATAAGATCATCGCTTATTGTGCCTTTATCCACATTAAACAAGTGATCAGGATTGCTTACAGATAGGTCTCCAGTGTTAAATTCTTTAGTCCCTTTTTTGAACTCCTTAGAACTTAAGTGTGTTGCTGTTGCTCCATATGTACGTCTTTCATCATATATGCCTTTCATACTAGTAGCTAACGCTAAAGGACCAATTATTTCGTTGCATCCTAAGTTGTTTTGCCTGTTTTCGATCTGAGGCATCCATCCTACAGAAAAGAATCCATTCTTGTCTTCTGGAGATGTCAATGAATTGATTAGTTTTTTTACAGCAGACACTGGGCCATCTATTGAAGACGTCGTAGCCATGGCTGTAGCGGCATGTTCGCTGTCAAGAACATCAAAACATGTCTGCATGTACTCATTAAGCATTCCATCTGTACCTGTATCCATCTTGGAATATGTAGTATTTTCAAGGAAAGCTTGTTTATCGCTGCATGTTAAAAACATGTCCTTTTCTTCGTCGTATACAGCCCAATTGTTTTTGGCGTATTTATGAGCCTCACTGATACGGTCATATGTAGGTTCATCCTCTACTGCTCCTATTCCACCTTCTCCTATCTCGCTTTCTATTTTAGGCTGTTTGATATGTGCTTCAAACTTCTCTTTTAACTCGTTGTTAGCCTTAAACGCTCCATTTTTACCTTCTCCAATTTTAAACTTGTAAGAAACAGCACCGTTATATAGTTTATCTCCATCATTGTCACATCCGAAGATTGCGTATAGTCCATCTGGGACATAGGCTATATCTCCACACATATCTGGCATCATTTCTACTACATCCATGTGATGAATAGAAGCACATCCTTGTGTTGGAATACGGTAAGACATAACATCTATCTTGCCTAATTCACGTCTTGCCTTTGCAAACAATGTCTGCGCCATTTCATATGAACATCCAGCAGGGAACAATCCATCAAGACAAGAACGATTAACTGCCATATCTGAACTCCCATGTTCATTGAAGAGTTTTAGGTCACTTCTTCCAACTCCTGATACTTGAACAGAAGAAAATCCAGGAGTATTAGTAGCTGTGCTTTTTTGTAGGCCTTTAAAGATTGCATTTACAGCATCATTATTGCGGAGTTTGCCCATATCCATCCCTATATCCATTGCTGTATTTAGGTTGGTTGAGTTTTTTCCTCTTTTTACACCTCTTGTAAGTAAAGTTTTCACAGCTTTCTTAGCTTCAGGTGCATCACTTATCTTTCCAGCTATACGTTCAGAAATATCTCCAATAAGCTTGTCTAGCTTTTCTCCTTGTTCAGGGCTAGCATCGGTCATAAGGATTTTCATTCCCTGAACACCTATCTTTCTTATTGTTTCTCCGTGCGGATTAAATGGAAGCTGCCAGCGCAGGTTAGCCCAATCATGTTCTGTGACACACATTTCTCCTCCTGATTTCAATGCATCAGGAACAACTTTGCCTTCATAGTCAAACAAGTGTAAACAGTCAGTTCCAAAGGACTTAGTTGCAGAGTTAAATGCCAACACACCGACATCATTTTTTTCCATCCATAACATAACTTCCCATAATGGATGTTCAGGATGGATATTAAACATTGGAGCATAGGATGTTTTGTGGAATCCGTATCCTGTCAATGTTGATTGATTATCTGCAGCGTCATCGCCAAATTCCATATTAACTCCCTCTCTTCCCCAGTAAACACATTTCATTACTGTAGAAAGATTAGTCTTAGCAAACTCTTCAGGGTTGCCACCTGTTTTCCATTTTTCAAATGCCGTCTGTTTATCTGCATCCCATAAGCCTAAACGTTTCATCATCTGTCTAGCCATAGATGGAGACATAAGAGATTGTCCATCTGAAGACATAACATTAAGAACTCCTTCTGTTTCTTTTGCAGCTCTTTCATGAGCTTCTTCTTTAGGCACACCGGTAGCTATTAATGCAGCTGCACGTTTATTGGTCATCCTTTCATGATCTTCAGGATGGAATATAACGGCATCATGCACATTAAGTCTCCTAAATGTTGTTCTGTTAAAGTCTTCATCTCCTTTAGGAAAGTCATTTTGGAATGGTTTCCCCGGAGAAAAGGCTCCAGATATACGTTTTGTCTGTCCCGAATATCCACCCACAAAAGCAGGATCTCCTTCAAACAGAGCGTTGTTTTCTAAGTCATTATATAGTTGAGCAAGGATAGAGTAGCGCACTTCTGCGGCTATATCTACAATGCGTTGTACTTTTTCTGGATCTTGTATATCATCAAAAGCTCCACGTTCTTGTAGATGATTAGCTACCCAATCGTATAACAGATCTTTGCTTTCTACCCCCTTGTTGTTATTGCCAAATGTTAGATTTTCGTCATCTATATCTATCAATCTATCCCCCTTAGAATGTCCCCTAGTAGAGATCATCCCCATTCTTTCAAGATCTGTGATATGTTTTCCTATGTAATCCATAAGATGCTCATTGATTTTCTCATGAATAACTGGATCATTCATCACTCTCTTAACATCATCGTCAATAGCACTTTTGCCTTCTTTTAAGTTAATCTTAGTGTTCTCTCCAAAGAACTCTATCTTGTCTTTTAGGAAATCGAAGAATCTCAAGTCATATCCTTTCCCTTTAAGAACAGTCTTCCATCCAGTTACTCTTCCTTTACTATCTGTTTCTTTTTCATATGCATAATGATACCCCTGGACAAGCCCAAATTCCTTCAAAGGACGACCTGCTTGTGTTTCTAGCTGTTGACGACCTGACATATCGTTCCATTCTTGGATATCTTTTTTGCCTATATCTCCCTCCTTGCGAAGCATTTCTCCAACAAACTTAGCTCTTGCATAATGTGCATGACGAGCAGCCTTGTATTCTGCAGCACCATGACCAGTGGCTAAGTGTTTTTCTATAGCTAATGGATCTCCTTCTAACGTCTTGTATATGTCGTGGAAAGAGTTCATCCCTTTAATGGCAATAAGCTTCCCTTTATCTGATACCTGTCTTAAGCATGACATGTCATTTAGAGTAAGGTCATGTCGTACTTTGCATATAGCCTGATCTGTTGCTTTTCCGTATGAAGTTCTATTCCACCCGTTTCCAATATTCAGCACTTCATGCATAGTAACTCCGCTATCTTTCCCTTTTTGTATCCGTTCATGGATGTTTCGAAGAGTATCACTTCCTTCCATACGTGGATCATTTAGGAACCCATCTATATACTCAGCATCATTAATATGAGTATCTAGTTGATCAGAGAAAGCACATGGTTCACGCATCAAGTAAATAGCATCACCTTCTGAGTTGTATACAAATGTCTCCTCCGACTCAGAACCATTGTTCATTGTCCACTCAGCGATCCTGTTAAATGCAGGACAGGTGTATTGCATGAGATCTGAGCGATCGAAGGAGAATATATTGCCATCTTCCATTTCCCATGTTACACGTTTTTCATGGAAAGGTTGATTGGAATATCTTAATACTGTTTGTGCGTCATCCCATAAAGAAGAGCCTTCTTTTAAAGCTTGTTTGCTTGAGAATAAAGGAGTCCCTGTCCCCCCGTCAGCAAATTCAAACTTGCCAACATTTTCTCCTCTCAATAATCTTTCAAAAGCAGATATACGAGCCAAGTCTCTCTGTAGTTCTGTCGTATGTGGATCATTATAGTAATCCCATTCAATCTTATATCTCTTAGATTGAACTGCCATCTCAGCCATCATTTTAAGGTCTTCTTTGCTGATGTTCATTCCGCCTAGTTGTCCAACTAAGTTTTGCAAATCATCACAGTACTCCTCAAAAGAAGGAACATTACGTGTTTTTGGGATATTGTTTTCTTTAGCTTGTCTTACACCTCTAGTTGTTTTTGCTCTTTGTACAGTGTAAACAGTTTCACCTCTACTGTTCTCTGTAGAACTGTTTATTTTTACTCTCCCACTAGCTAAATCTTCTTCTGATGGAGCTCTAGTGGTTTTATATATTTCCCCATACTGTACTTCCCCGTTTTCTGATTTAACCATCTCTCTTGTTCCTTCATATACAGGGACCTCAGAAAGACCTTCTATCATATGTGTTCTTAGCATATCTATCACCCTGTCCGGATGATATAAATGTCCAAGTCCTGCAGCTTTTACTGCTATCTCTTCTTTTTTTAAACTGTCATATCTTCTTAGTCCTTCGAAAGAGTTATTCCATCTTTGAAGTAGTCTCTTAGCTCCTTGTGTTTCAGAGAACACAGGCATATATTGCCCGTCTTGTGTTGACTTAGCGTCTATGAATCGTACTCTTTGTTTTGAAAAAGTAGAAAAAGCTGCATTCTGTAGATACATGTCATGCTCCATGCGGTTATATAATTCCTTGTAGAATAATCCTTCAGGATGACCTTTAGGATCATTAGTGAACTTGTTGGCTTCTTCCTTGATGGATCCCATCATTTCTTCTACAGTCTTAAACTTCCCACCAAGCTTATTCATTAATCTGGCTTTAGCTACTCCTATCGCTTCGTACTTGAAGAACCCTGTTGTTTTATCTATTCCTGTACGCAAATGTCCTATGACAGCCATTAGTCTATCAGATGTTCTATCCCAAGGATCTCTTTTATCTGCTCCTTCATAGTATTGCATCATCTGTCCTAAATCATCGCTGTTCTCATATTCTTCGATCTGTCCTTTAACACCTCTCATTGTGGAGTAATCATGAAGAACATCAGCAACAAGTCTTTTGAGTCCTTTCTCTTCTAGAAGATCTTGCCTAACAGCCAGTCCACGTTGAAGAACTTCACTGTTTGGTCTTTTCTCTAAAAGCTTTTGGTATTGTTTTTCTTCTTGTTGAAGGTTCTCTCTTATCATTTTTTCTACACCCTCAAAAACAATACCTTTTTCTTCTTTACTTAGTGTAGATAAATTTCTATCATCAAGAACAGCTTGGTCTTTTTTCCCACCTTCAAAGGTTAACACTTTGTCCATCAATGTTTTTACAACATTGTCATATGCCAACCGGTGTGGTATATGTGGATAAACTGTTCCTTTGTTTTCAAACCCAACATATTCATTGGGATATCTGTCTTTGAATTCCTGTATGCTTTTTGTATCAGCCTTGATAAAACGGTATTGTCCGTTCATTATGTCATCCCGTAGCTTTTCGTACCCCTCTACCTGTGGAGATATGTCAAATATATACTGCTTGATAAATTCCCACATACTCTTAAGGAAACGGATAGCAATGTTGTCTTCGTTTTTGATAAGGTTTGTTTCACGAGACATCACATCTTCACGAAACTTTTCAGCTAAGAATTCTTCAAGCTGCTTATCGCTCATCTTTGATGTATACTTCCATGTTTTCCTTGCATCATCATATAGGATGTCTCTTTCTTTTTCTGAAAGATACAACTGAGACACACGGTGAAATGCTTCATGATACAAAGCCGAACCATCAGCTTTATTAAAGATGATCGTTCCATCCACTGTCATAGCAGCATGGAAATAATGAGGAGATCCTGATTGTTCCATTAAATCAACAACGTCTTTCACAGGAACATCATCTGCTATAGTAGTAGCTGAAAGTCTTTTCTCTATAGGGATCGAATTATCTGCTGTTACTTTTATAGCTCCTCCAGTTTTTTCTGACAACATGTTACGAAAGACTTGCTTTTGTACTTCTATACTTTGCAGTCCATTCATTTGCATTTGCTCTTGTTCTTCTGGAGATGCATATTTATACAAAGCAAAATCTTCAGGATTAACAAAGTCATTAAGAAGGTCTTGTCCTTCTTTTAATTTGCTCACAGCCTCATGTACAGGCGGAGCAATGTACGATTGATCCTCTTTTAGCCTCTGATCATACGTAACTGTATTTTCTGCTGTTTTTATGCTCTCTGTTGCATTTTCTCCTTTTTCTAGTACATCAGGCTGCTTTATAAAAGATCCTTCATCTGGAGCCATTACGGCGCTTCGTTTTGGATGAACAGTTATCTCTTTTGTGTCTGGACCACATGCTCTTTCATATGATTCGTTATGTGCTTCGGTTGAGCCGGCTGTTGTGCTCCCGAAAGTCATATTAAGAGTACTATCTGTATATGGTTGTTCAACATCAAAGTCTCCCATAAGATATCCGTTGGCCATCATGGAATGTAACCATGTGTCTCCTTTTTCAAAGTTTAGTTCACCAAAAGAAAAATCAACAGGAATAGTTCTTTCTAGGTTGCTTTCACTGAGTGGTATAAGTTTAGCACGGAATTGGTATTGTTGAAGAGAATTGCAGATCTTGGATTTATCTGATCCATCTTCCGCTACTTGCATTCTTGGATTACTATTACATTTCCATTCGCCGTCTCCTATTTCTAAGTATCCAAGTTTTCCAAGTTGTCCCTTTTCGATAAACATGTTTACCACATCCATCCCTCGCATTGCTGCTCCGTCAGACAAATTGATCCCATACTCTTTCCCTGTCTTGGAATCAATGATCATCTCGTTATCAACAATAACATCATGAATAAGAGAAGATAATCCTCGTAAGAAATCAGGATTGATATTCCCGTGTTTGCCTGCAAGCAATCTTCTGCTAAGAGCAAACTTGCCGCCTTCTTGAGTGTTAAGCATGAGGGTATTAACTTTCCCTCCTGTTTTGCTTCTTGTTTGTTCAATAGAGAGTTTAGCTCCTTCGAAAAGTTTATTGTCAGCAAAAGACTTAGCTTGTCTTTTGTCGTCCGAATTAGCCATATCTAGATCTTGTAAAGCCTCAGCTCCCCCTTCTATCTTTTTTATTCCACGAAAGACGCGTTCAGTAGTATATCCTGTAGCTTTACCATCTTCCATTATCATATGCTTAATAAGTCTTTCGCGTTGATCAAAGACTCTAAGCTGATGGTCTGTTTCTGATGGAGAAGTATAATCACTTTTGTATGCTGTATCAAGGAACATTTTCCCTGCCTTACATGAATGAACAAGAGGAATAGTTCTAACGACTTCTTCCCATGTTCGTCTATCTGTCTTTATGATTTCTTCCAGAGCATCTGCTCTAAGCTTTTTATCTTTTATCCCTAATAACGTATCAACTACACCAGCATAGGTTTTCATTCTGTTTTCATATCCTTCAAGAACTCGTTGCTTCTGCATCTCGTCATCTGTTGTAAACATACGAGACAAGAACACATTCTTGTAGTCTTCTGATTTATGATTAAACTTTATGCTTGGAGGAGATCCATCAGCTGTCATATTGAAGTCTTCATTGGGGATAGATGGATTGTTAACCTTCTTCCATCCCGCTCCTTCTGCTGACCTTTCTTTCGGAGTTGCTCCTACAGTCCATGATTCTTTTGTTGGTTTATACCCTTCATCTGGTTTAATACTTTCACCAGCAGAACGTCCTGATTTTTTCTCCATAAAAGGCTTCTTACCTGTTCCTCTTATAGGTTCATCTTGTTCAGGTGTTGTTTGTTTAAGTTTCTCTAATTGTGGGCGAATGTTGCGACTATCCATAAGACTTTTAATCTTCTTGGAAGTCGTTTCCATCATCTCTTTATATGTATCAAACGGGATTTCATCTTCGTCCATGAATCGCAAAGAGAAAGTTCCGTCATCATTTCTTTTTACTTGATAGTCAATCCCTGTGTTTGGATCTCTATATGTCCCTTGTATTGGCATCCCTTCTACTGGTTCCCCATTGTCTCTTTGCATTGCTTCATTAAGTCTGTTAAATCCGCCAGACAGATGTCTACATAGATCATCATACTCTTTTGCCGTATTGCATTGAGGCCAAGAGACATCGCCTATAAGTTCACTGTGATTACCTAGAGACATGCCATCAGGTATACCGTCAGGTTGTCCAGCTGCTTCTTTTTCCATGAATTGTTTTTTACGCAAATCATCTTTAGCTGCTTCAGCAAATTCATCTACTGCTTGTTTGTCTCCTTCACTTTCTTGAAGAGCTAGTTCCGCTTGTTCTAGTCTACTTGGAGACTCTTCCATTCCTTCTCCTTCTTCTCCCATTTCTCCCCCTTGTTCAGCCATGGCTGCATTTTGCTCTTCTTCTTGTTGCCATCTTTGCTGATCTTCTTCTGCTCTTTGTTGTTTTTGTTGACGACGTATTCTCGCCATCTCTTTCTGTCTTTCAGTCAGACTAGATTTAGCTTGTTCTTGTGTCTCATGAAGTTCAGCTGTACGATCTTCATCGCGTATTTCTTCTACAGCTTCCATTTCTTCATCAATCGCCATAGCATTTTCTATAGAGCTATGTTCTTGTGCTTTATCTTCTATAGCCGTCTTGTCTTCTTCTATCTTTTCTTCTCCTTGTCCAGCAGCAGTCTTATCCGCTTCAACATTGTTTTTAACTTTCCTTATCTCATCAGCATCCTTCTTTACTTTATTACAGATCTCATCAACCCCTTTTTCAGATGTAGCTATATCTAGTCCCTTTTGGAATGAACGTTCACGCAAGTCAAGCAAATAAGATAAAGCTGTCTGTATTTCGTATGCTGCCCGGTGTGCTGGATCTTTTACGTCTATGCCGTATTTTTTTACATTCTCAAGAATGTACTGTTCATGAGATTTAGGATTAAACTCAACTTCTCTTTCTCCCTTGTTGTTATATACAAAGCTTCCTGTTTCTGGATGTCTCTTGTATCTTACTGCGTCATATCCGCGAGAAGCTGTCTTTGTTAGGTTTGCAATGTCATATATTGCTGATTTGTTATGTGCTGGTTGTTCTAATAATATGTTTGCAAGTCTTTCTTCTAAAGCGTCAACACGCTTATTAATCTCTGCCATCCCATCATGAGCAAAGATAACCTTCTGCATAGCTTCATTAAGAACCATCTCTCTCTCGTCAGCAGATAGATTATTTGCTACTGTCCGATTGACAATGTCATATGTTTTTTCTACCCCTATCCTCTTGGTGCATTCATCTTTAACATCTTCCCAATGCATAGAGTGATCTACTTGCCAACGTTTCATGTCGTTGTACATTCCTATGACAGGATCAAAAATCTCAAGGTCTGTTTTCTTATCGTATCCTTTAAGCTCTCTTAGTCCTGATATCCATTTAAGGTTCATAGCAACATCAACAATCCGTTGTCTTTGTTCCCATGTCCAACTTTCTCCTGTAAACCCGCTTTCATTAACAAGATCTAACAAGTTAATAGCTCCACGTGCAGTGTTCTTAAATGGAGCAGCTATCTTTCCTCCGGTAGCTAATTCATATGCTGTCTTAAACTCTTGATCTGTTATCTTGTTCTTATGCACATAATCACATAGATCCATTGTGCGTTCAAAGACACGCATGTTTGGATCAGTAGTGTTATCTGCACTTTTTATATCTTCTTGTATATGTGCTAATCCTTCGTCATAGGATTTCTTAAACCATCCGTAATTACGAAAAGAAATACTACGTTCTTCTACGTTTCTCCATGCTCCTTGCATATGTGGGACATGGAAAGCAACACCAGTAAAGAAGCCACTTTTAAATGCCTCAGGAAGTTTCTTCCATTGATATGTCTCATCGTAAGTATAATTATCTATTGCGCCACGTAGAGCTTGTTGAGTTGTCTGTGCAATACCCATATGTGTTCCACTTTCCATACCCGGGACAATAGCGCCTGACATTGCATGTATTGCTCCTCGACCAAACTTAGCCATGTTGCCATCTGATACAAGTAACTTATTATACAAGTCGGCTAACATTGTTTGTGTTGTGTTAGCTCCGAAGGACTTGTATGTTTTTTCTACAACAGTTCTGAAATACTTGTTTGATCCCATTCCCTTAAGGACTTTAGGAGCAACTTCCCATGATGCAAGAGTGATCAATCCAGTCATTGCCATAGCAGCACGTTCTTCTGCATTAGACATATTAGCATTGACATCTATGCGATGCATCTCTTCTTCGGATAGAGATCCAGAGCTGAGCAAGTTACCTAAGTATTGTCCAATCTCTTGATCTTCTTTAGCTCTTTTGGCAACTTCTATTTCTTCTTGTTTTTCTGTTACATCTTGTAAGGCAAAAATACCTGAAGCACCGAGAACACTTTTTGCTAAACCTGCTATAGCTTTTTTAGGAGCAAGTTTGCCAAGTCCCCATCTTAAAAGATCTTTCCCTTTTTCAACCATCTCAGGAGTACGTAATCCAGCCGTTTCCGCTGTGGCTTCTCCGAATTTTCCTATCTCCATCGCATCAAGACTAGCACCAATAGCCTCTCCTCCAATTCCAGCTGCTTCTAAAAATGGCATTGCTGTAGCTAAGATTGGACTGCTTATTTCAGCAATCAATCCCAACTTCATTCCTTCACCTAATAGTCCAAAGACATCTCCGACAAGAGTGTGCATATCATTATAGAAATGCTTCCCCTGATGATACATCTCATCTTGTCCTGCTTCGTTATCTATCTGTGCTTCTAGCTGTGTGGCAAAATTCCTTAATCCATCCCCTGTCCCTTCATGGATATCATTAATTAATGAACCAACAGTATCAACAATCCATTTCCCAAACTCAAGTGTTGGTTTGGCAAACTTGGTTAATGCAACGCCGACAAGACTTTGTTCTCCTGCATTATGAACACCAAAAGATGAAAATGGCGTAGCTGGAGCAGATTGTCCAAACATGCTACTAAAAAAATCATCTACTACATGAGAGCTTATTTTTTTACCTATATGTTTTACAGATTCCCCTCCTAACCCGGCTAATTCCTTTTTATCAAGTACATCAACAATAGGGTTCTCACCTGCTTTTAGTTTTTCAATATCCCAATCATATGCTCCTCCGTAAATTCCAGCAACCCTTAAAGCAGCGGCTTCCTTATTACTTGTAAATAATCCACCTTTTTGTCCTTTAGCCCATGCTTCATCTGAATCTCTTCCATGAGGGAAAGCTTTGTCATACTGTTCTTTTGTTTTTACTCTAAACTCGTGTCTATGATAGACATCCATAAGCTCTGTAAAATTCTCAGGAGCAAGTTCTTTTAAGTTATGTCTAAACTTTGCCTCGCTAAGAGAAGGCTTATTATCTCCCGGATCTTTTTGTTCTGCATATTTCTCCATGCGCAAGGTTGCCTGATCGAGATTAAGGATCTTATCCATCATCTTATCATCAACATCTGTGTCTTTCACCCCTTGTGTTTCCGCGAAATGGGAGTATACATCTTCATTGACAAAATGAGTCTTCCCGCTTTTAGTTGTCATCCAATGGCCCTTGGCCATGTTTTGTCCATCAGCATAGTAAGAGTCCCCTGTAAAAGTAGAAGAAGATGGTTTTTCAAAATGATTCTTCATCTTCTCAAACTCATCTGTTCCCCATTTCAAATCTGAAGCCACTGCTTGTTTCCAAAAAGCAGCCATGTCATACTTGTTTTCGTATTTCTCTAGGTGATTAGATCTTATCCATGCTTTATATTTTGAGTCTTCTTCAGGTAAAAGTTGAGTGTTCCATCCGTTTTGTTCATTACCCCCACGGTGAAATGTGGTCCCATCTGGCAAAATTTCACTCTCTGCTCCAGCATAAGCTTGTTTTGCTGCAAACTTAACACGCATCAAATTTAACTGATCATTCTCATGCCCCATTTGGCCCGGAGTAAAATTCGGTCCAAGAAGCAGGTCATCTGGATTACTCTCAGTTACTCCATACCCCATCTCTCTATGTGGAGCCACTAATGGGCTATTTCTCCATTGTTGGATTTCAGCTCTTGAAGCATGAGGATACGGACTACCACCTGTCCACGGATCTACTTCTAAAACATACCCTCCGCTATCAAACTTAGGGACAGTAGTTCCTGCTATTTCTTTGAATTTCATCTTTTTCTTCTTCCCCCTCTTGATCCGCTAATTATTTCTCCTGTAGTTATTCCCCTATCACGTTTAGTAGGCTTTTCCTTCACACCATAAATTTCACCAGTTTCTTTCTTCTTGTTCTTCCAGAACTGCACTGCACCTTCGTTGATTGTCCTTGATGCTTCAACAGAATATAACTGTGTGTCTTTAATACTCTTACCACCCATCTTAAATCCGCCAATATCTCCTTTGCCGTGACCTGTAAAGAATGATTCTTTTATCATTTCTTTTATTTGATCATAAGACCAGCTTTTAAAAGCGTCTAATCCTCTTAGCTTAGCGCATTCTGCATTAAGGAAAGAGTTAACAGCGGCTCCTCTAAGGAAGAACTTAGTATTTAATGAAATACTACCATTATGGTTAACGCCCATTTGTATGTTTTGCGAACACAATTGATTTTCGTCATGTGACTTTATGAAATTCTCAAGATCACCCGCTATACTGCCTATAACACTTTTAGGAGCCCAAACTCCACCACTATTTTTGTTCATATATTGTTTTGGCACATTCCCATGTATGCTGTATGTTGACGCATAATTGTTATGCATAAGTTGAGCTACTCCAGCTTTACTATCAGCTAAATCCCAAGCCTGATTAGAAGATTGATCGGTTCCATAGTAGGCTACAGAAACTTCTCTACTCAAATTTCCACATTTAATATCTTCCCCTGCGTTAAGTCGTTTGATATCTTCATCTGTAAGTTGACTCAATGCATTTTGCCTCAACTCATCAATATTTATCTCTTTGTAACTTGGAGTAGCGTTACCCATAGTAGTAGAGCTATAGGAGCTAGAACTTATGCTCGGAGCTTTCGCATTCTCAAGCACCCCTGCATGAAGTTTAACGCCGAAATCTTGCATCTTCTTAAATATATCTTGCTCTGCCATACGCATAGCTTCCATCTCTTCTACTTTAGAAAGAGGCTTGCCGCTATCCATCTTAGCAAGGAGAGATTGGGCTTCTTGGCTTTGAGGAGCAAGTTCACGAAGTTCTTGATATAAGATCATAGCTTTCTCTGTAGGATCCATCATTCTTTCTTGTATAAGGTCCAATACAGATTGAGACACCCTCTCATCTAATACACCATATTCTCCACCGGTCTTTTGCGAGCCCTTAATTCCCTCAGGCTGATACGCTAGAGCTTTGATGTCCTCCATTAATCCTATGTTCCCTTTAAGCTTTCCTGTCCCTGGGGCTGATTTAGGAAACTCATTGCTGATAGCAGCTAGATCATAACTGCCATCTTCTTTTCTGTATTTATTCAACATCTCTGCCACCTTGTTCTCTTGCATTGCAACAAGTACGTCTTTAAACTGGCTGTCAGAAAGAGATTTATCTCCTAGTATCTCAGCCTTGATGGCTTCATTTTTAGACCCAAAGTTATTAAGCGCATTATATGTGTCTGAGTATTGTTGTACAAGTTTTCTAAACTTAACACGATCACCGGGAGATAAGTGGTTTATGTTGTTTGCCATCTTCTGTATCTCATCATACGTCCCGCTTGTGAGCTGAGAAAAAACATCCTTGGCAAAAGCCCCATAATTACCACTCATCGTATTAATCTCGTTTCTTTCTTTGTCTATACTTGAAAGATCTGAATCCATACGTTTAGCGAAATCTTTCTCTTCGTCATTAAGCAGATTCATATACTGCTGATCATATGTAGTTGCCTGTTTTAGATCGTCTTTAACAGAACTATAATCCTGTGCAAAAGGATTACTGTTAAACCTATTGGCTAAAAGATGAGCAACAGCTGTCATTCCTGACTGCATTTCTCTATCATGAGCCATACGAAGGCTACTGCCCTCTGCTCCATATCTATCATCTTCCCATTCTTTTTGTCTTTGATTAAGCTCCTTACCTTGTTGTAATGCTTGCTCAAACCATCCGGGCTCATTGTATTTTTCTCCACTCTCAGCATCTAACACATCTATCCCTGAGAATGGATGCATAGCATACATGATCTTTTCTTTAAGGGACTTTTTATGATGTTTTTCTTTAGGCTCCGAATCGCCCTCTGCAGGCCCATCTTTTTGTATGTCAGATGGAGTTTCTTTCCCTCCTTCCTCACCTAGAAAGGCGCGAAGATCATTATCTGTAAGATAAGTATGTCCCCCTTTTGTTACTACAGCATGCCTCTTCCCCCCCTTACCATCATCTATATCCTTAAACTCTACAGCACCAGGATTATCTTTGATAAAATTAAGAAGGTCCCTTTGAAACATGGCATTATTGCCAGATCCATCACCCAAATCTATCGTCTCATTGTATGTCTTATCAATAGTCTCGACAGGGGTAGTATGTGCATCAGGAGTTATCTCTTGTAACTTTTCTTCTTTGGTTGGTTTGGCGGCTTGTTTAGCTGGATGTTTACTTCTTGCCATATATTAATCTTAAGTATCTCCTATGTAATCCCATTCGTAGTTAGCAAACTTATCATACCACTCCTCTTGTGTCTTAGCCCTTTTCTTTGGATTCTTAACGTTTACTGGTGGCTTATCCTGCCATTTACCTGTCTTAGGGTTAAAGTATTCTTGCACCTCAACCTCTCTCTCTCTCGATTCATTAAGAGGACCTTTTTTAGTATTCCAGTATTCTTTTTTAGTCCTTGGGTCTTTATGCTTGTATTCTGTTATCTTGTTTGTTACATTCTTTTTCCTCAATTCCATATCAAAATGAGGATCCTTTTCTCTTTGAGTAGCTACGAAATCCTCATATTCATCTCTGCCAAGCTGTGTTAAATTATGCTGTTGATTGCGCTTCTCGTACTTTGACTCAATATCATCTCCAAGTGTAGTTACCATGTTATTTATCCAATCATCATTGCCTTCTTCCCCGGCAAGAACTTTTTCTACTTGTTCTCCTTGTTTATTTCTTTGGAACCATCCGCCAACTTGTTTCCCGACCTGTCCAAGAGCATCCCCGACCTTATGCCCAGTTCCCTTGATTAAGTCTTGTACTCCCGGATTGCCCAGTACAGAGATCAAAGAATCAGTAAAGCCTGCTTCTCCTTTAAGTCCAGCTTCAACAGCTTGTATTTGTTCCTTGCGAAGATCAGACAACCATTTATTAGTATCCTCATCTTGTCTAAGATGTGACTGAGCTTGCTCATTAAGAAGGTTTCCCATCTCTTTATCTCTTGTAAGTAAGAGATTCTCATTTGCTAATCGCTCTTGTTCTTCTTGAGTCATAAGAGTGTTCAATGCATCAGCTTGTGCCATTGCTTGTCCTCCTTGTGATCCTACTCCTGCAGCATTATGTTTAGCTTGTGCATATGATTCTTGTAAAGCTAAACGATGAGCTATGTCACTTTTGCCTACATCTCCCATAAGAAGAGCTTTGGCTGTTTCATAATAAGGATCAATGTTATGCTGTTGCATAGCATTCTCCATCTGTATCTGTTTAATAAGATCAAGAGGACTCTTCTTGTGTTTGCCGTGCAAATACGAAGATATTCCTCCACCTATCGCTCCTAATCCTCCTCCGATAACCGTTCCCCATGGGCCAAAAGTTGATCCAAGTTGAGCTCCTGTCATTCCACCACCTAGGGCTCCTGAAGCAACACCTAGAGCACCTCCTGCACCTCCATCACTATAACGCTGAACAGTTCCACCATAGGATTGTTTATATACTGTATCGTTAGTGTTTTGATATTGTTGTCCTTTACCAGTTGCATTGTTAACCATTTCTTGTCTATCCAACAAGTAGTTAACCATTGCATTCATGTTTTTATTATTTATCTCCTGTGTCTTATCAGAAACCATATCTCCATGTTTGTAACTCTTATTGTATGTTTTCATAAGAGCTTTCCCTAGCGTTTTATAAGGTACGCCATATTCAGGATCTACTGAATTACCCAATACAGCGAAGTCTCCACTAGTAGACATAAGAACATCATCTGACTTAGCTCCCTTCCCTTTTTTTACTTCTTCAAGGTTTCCGTTCTTACGTATTATTTCCCCATGAGATACAGCTGCTTTTGTCATGTCAACATTATTCCCCTGTGGCTGCATGCCTTGAGGAGGTGCAGCTTGTTGGGCCTGTTGTTGCATTTGAGCCTGCATTTCCTGAGTTGGATCATCCTGCATAGTAGGATCGCCACCCATATCATATCCACGTACAAAAGGATTCCAATAATTGTTATACATCTTACCAGTCTAATAAGTTAGGTGGAGCTTGTTTGTTTTTATCTATATCTATAAGTTCATCCACAAGAATCTCAAAAGGAGATTGTAATGGCTCTCTCTGTGGTTGACGAGATATCCCGCCCGTTGTATAAGTAGGGATATTAACACTCTGTCTTTCCTGCAAAGATACGAACTTTGGATTCAATCCAGTATAAGTAACTCCAAGGCCAAGTTCTTCTCCAAGTTTCTTGAATTCTTCTTGATTAGCAGGCATCATCAGTTCTGCATAAGCTCTGTGTCTAAAGTTTGACCACATACCAGCATAATACTGTACAGACGATTGTCTATGTTGCTTGCCTCTATGAAGATCTCTAAGGGCCATCTTCCACATAATGTAAAACCCTACAGCTTCTAGATATGTTGCTGTATTTAGTACATATAACTGAGGAGTCTCTCCTACTGTGTTGCTAAAAACAAAAGGTCTTTTTACTCCATAGACAGCAACAAACCCTTCTTTTCTGTTCAACACAATCTGACAAGCTATCATGTTGACCTTGCTTATGTACTCAAAGTCATATCCTACATTCGAATCTGAGTCATCCATTTCTTTCCCATCAGCAAAGATAGCAACGGCATAGTCATGCTTATTTTTATAGTCCTTTGTGTAATATCTAACCTCATCCACATGTAGAACTCCATAGTTAAGTTCTACTTTATGATCCTTTACTTCTGAGTAAATAGTATCGCCTACTTTCGATACACAATACAAAGACTGTATACGATCAAGTCCACCAATAAACTCAGTAGCTTCCATAGCCCATCTTGTCCATATCCGATCATCTACAACATGCATCGGTAATGCAAGGTTGGTTATGACATTATCAAAGACTACTTGTACAGGAACTAATGGATGTATCATACTCGTTTACGTTTAGCTCCCATAATACGCTTAGTTGCTCCTTTAGGAGCTGTAGCTTTTTGTGCTAACTTACTATACATCTGTGCGTAATATGGAATACGACTCTTTATCTGTGGTGCTATTTGTGATTGTACTGCTGTAGCATCTTGTGCAGCGGGTTGCATTCCACCATACTGGGCTAATTGTCCAGTAGGATCATATACTCCACTTGGTAAGTATGTTCCTGCACCTTGAGCTTGAGCTTGAGCTTGAGCTTGTTGGCCTTCTTGCGCTTGTCCACTCATTGTTGACTCCATCATAGCTCTATCATAATAACTTTGATCTCCCCCTTGTTCATTAGTTGCTTGCATGCGTTGAGCTTCATTCATTGCCATCTGTTGAGCAATTGCTTGAGAAAATCCTCCCATAGCATAACTAGGAGCATAACCACCAAAACTATATCTAGGCACAGGTCCACCATAAGCATTAGTTGTAGAAGTACTTTGTGGGTCAAAAGAGTTATAATAAGTAGCTTCGTCTGCTTCATGGAATAACTCAGGGAGAGTAGTAGGATCAAATCCTTCACTTGTCAAAGCCTCATACATTGGTCTGTCATACATCTGTTGTCTGAAGTGTTCATATGGCTTACCCTTATATGTGCTACCAAGTTTTTTTATCTGATCAGCAGTCATCCATAGAGGATGTCCTCCTTCTTTTGGTGTAAACATATATTTCTTCTCTGGGGGAGCAGCTTGAGGAACTTCTGCTGATCCTGATGGAGTTGAGCCAAATCCAAACATAGCATTTTGCTGTGCTTCAGGCAATGTTTCTGCAGCTTTATTTCTTAAGTACTGCCATAACGCTGACCCACCTGCTCCTAGATATGATGCAACTGATCCAGCTCCTAAACCTGCAGCGGTTTTCATCCTTCTCTTAGTGTATTGATCCATTGCGCCAAAACCTAATCCACTTCCAAGTAATCCTAGACCTGTACCAAGAGCATATCCACCCCATCCATTGGCATAACGTGGGATAGATGCTCCATAAGCTGCAGCATTACTACTTGCAGGAGGATTAGATTCATTGGCAGGGGATGGCCCTAGTTGAGGAATTACAGTCTTATCTATATAGTGAGAAGGGTCTTGATCATACTTATTCTTTGCAAAGTCTTCGGGAGTATAATTCATTATATTCTGATACTGTTTATTCCTAAGTGCATATAGATCAGGAGTTGCGTATCTAGGATGGTTTATTATTTGTCCTCCTCTTAAATTATCCACATTAAGTCTTTCTCTTAAGGCCTCTAACTGA
>LSPY01000006.1_pt1 | contig 98173 bp, 68 predicted proteins | sample 651311 | NCBI WGS metagenome assembly LSPY01 (sample SAMN04438312, study PRJNA306036) | termite gut metagenome | isolation source: viral DNA filtered from gut of termites from termite colony 1 | host: Coptotermes formosanus | place: USA: New Orleans, City park | collected 2013-06-21
AAAATCCCATCTTTCTTCTATCATAATAGTTTTTTCTAAGTTGTCCTTCGCTAATTTTAGCAAAATATTCCATACGTTTATTAAATTCTTCTTCACTGACAACAGTGTCCTCTTCTTTTACTGGCCCTTGATAGGCATCAAGTGTGCTCATGCTCTATAATATAGGGAAGTCAAATAAATAATTATGCCAATCTTGCCAACATGTTAATTTACATACTGGCACATAGTAAACAAAATTAGGCCATTGTATCCATGCTAAAGAGAGCATGCAAAACAAAAGCAACCAAAAGCATACTAGTGAGAATATTAGTTTTGTCAATTTTTTCATGTGATGCTAAAATCTTTTTTTTATTATAGTATTAGTCTTTGTGATATAAAGACGAATCTTCTTTTTGTCTTCATCTTTTGCGAGTTGTATTACCCTGTCTCCATAACCCCATGAATTTATTGCTCTTACTAAGGAGTCATATTGAATTACGGCGTCATCATAGTTCCATCTGAATGCAAAATCATCCCCGATTGAGTATTTGTCAGGATATGAAGTCTCGTCAAGATACATCGCACACCGTCCAAATGGAATCGCACTTTCCCACATATAGTCGGTTGTATCACCAGTAAATGTAAACCAAAATACTTGTCCATTAGTCCAAGCAAAAACATTAAGGGATATGATGCTAAATAGCATTAATGTTAATAGCTTTTTCATATTTCATGTAGTTTATTTATTTCTTCTTGTGAAAGAAGGTCTTTATATGTGTCGTCATCGTGTATTTGGTTGAGTACAGAAGACACATACTTGTCCTCTTCTTCCTCATCCTCTTCTGTCATATTTTCATCTGTATTTTTCCATGCTTTGTCAACTGTGTTCTCTTTAATATGATGAAGAGTTTCTTTGACATGATGTAATGTTTCTTTAACGTAATCTTTAAAATTTGTTTCCTCAATTTCCTGTTTGTCTTTATTGACTAGCCAGAAGCAGAAGGCCGCGATGGCGCCTGCTCCTAGTAGTGTTGCCAAAAGACATGAGGTAAAGATTTCCACCTTTAACCAGTCATTCATTTGTTTTCTTTTTTAGAGTTACAATTGCCTTCATGATAAGGCGAATAAGATCCTTCACGACGTTTCTTACATACGAAACAGTGCAAAGGGATGCATACTGACAATACAGCAGCTACGCAAGCAAGATAAGTAATTACAAAGTTAATCATTGTTGATTGTGTTTAATTGGTTGATTAAAGTTAATTTTTGGTGGACGGACATGATTAGGGTTTTCTGGTTTCCTTTCTTGTTTATCTCCGCCCTTATTTGTCTGTTGTGGATGTTTCAAGTCCACTTCAACTTCCATGTTTTTCACACTGTGTTTCTTAAAGAAGTTTATTCCAATACACGCTTCATTTCTGTTGAAGAAGAAGGAGTGAATTCCGCCAGTTATAAGGTAAGTAACATAGAAACCTATAGCTTCCTTATCTGGGTCCGTTTCATATGGGAAATCATTAGTAACAAACTGTGTTGTTTCCAATCGTTGGATTGAATTAACAGATGCCACCTTTGTGTCATAAACTTGTCCTATGTATCCTTCAGGGATAATGATCTTATACCCTGTACATACAAGCAAGATGTCTCTCCCATCTCTCCTGTGTAGAGGAACGCCTTCAATAAAAGGTATTTCAAATCCAAACCCATCGTATTTGATTGGCTGGGCATTTTTGTGAAGTTGAATAAATTTTACTTTTGGTTGTTCCATATAATTTAAATAAAGTTATAAAAATATTTCTTGTCCCATTTAAGCGACGTGTCTAGTTGTACATCTACTGGCTCCTCCTTAGATTGTCGTAGCTGTGTCTCTTTTTCAAGATATGCCAATGGTGTAGCACCAATCTCTCTACATAGTATCCCTCCAGGTCTAACCATTTTGAGCTCTGGCATCCAACTGGGTGTTGGATCTCCTATCCCTTCTTCTCTGTCAGGTTCTTCTCTCCTTGGCCTTTCTGGTTCTGGGGGGCCATAAGGAGGATGAGGAGTTTCATGTGTTAATATGAATTCTCTCGCCCTAAGCTTGCCAAATATTACAAAATGACCTTCTATGTGATCATAACACATTGGAGTTCCAACAAACTCTGTAGGGAAAGCAATTTCTGTCTCTGCAGAATACTCTGTGCATATAAGCATACTAAATACAGCATTAGGAAAATTTTCCATAGTTAAAGGATATTCGCCTCCCTCTTCTGGAGCTACCGGTGGATACTCTGTTGTCTGTATAAACTGATTGGCCCTAATAGATGGGAAGCAGCATTCATGAAGATTGTACGGAGTAATAAACATAGATGCTGGATCTGGCCCTGGAGATGGGCCTGGAGATGGAGATGACCACCATGAATAAGTTGTCGCCATCTCTTCATCATAGACAACATACATTCCCGGGATATAAGCAGCATTCTGCCCTTTCAAGGAAGCAGGAATATCTATAAGCATCCCAACTCTCATTTTCATAGAACGGTATGGCCGTACGCCTCTTGTCATCTCCCTGGTCTCCACGTTATCATTGGTTGTCTTAATAAGAAAATCAATCTGTGGGGCATAAGGGATGCTGTTTAATATCAGCTGAACTTCCTCTCTTCTAGATCTAGCTTCGTCCAAACTTATATCCATAAGCTTCCTTTAATCTGGTAAATAATTTATTATAAAACTCATTCTTCTCGCATGTCAAACACTCTGTATTGGATGACCATACACAGCATTCACATTTATTTGTTGGAAGATTGAATTGATTCAATAGATCCTGTTTTCTCAAAATGTTTCTTCTTAAAAGTAGCAAGGGCTTTGTTGTATTTATGAGAAAATACTCTTTTCTTGATGTCTGCAAGAACACGAACTAACTTATCATGGTTGCTATCTGCTTCATTTCGCAAAGCTTTACACATACGTGCTTGCAAACGGAAAGTTTCAGTACGTCCATCTTTTACTAAAGTATGGTTCTTAACGTTAAAAGTCCCAATCTTTACTGACATACAGTTAGTTAAATTTACTGTTTTCCCTTCTAATAGGGTTCTCTTTACTTCTTCCAAAAATATCAAGATAACATCATGTACCTCCCTTTTGTTTAGTCCCATGTATGTAGCTACATTTTCGGAAATTTGCTGCAGGCCTGAACCAGGTCTACGTTTTAATGTTTTAGATTTTCTCTCCATAATAGTCATAATTTGGTTTAAAGAAGGTTGTGGATTGTAGTCCCAACCTAACTTCTCTCTGTTTAATTGATTCTCCTAACATAGTCCTTTTCCATAGACTGCCGTTTCCTAATATCTTATCCCTCCATGTTAGACGCCTAATTCGCATCTTGATGAAGTCAAGAGGTAATGTTTTAAATTCAGCATGTATCTCTTCACACAATTCAATAAATGTTTTCGCCTTTTCTCTTTTCCCATAATATACCTGAGCTCGTAACTTGTAATAATGCTGTGTTAACCTTACTATCTCTGAAGAAAACTTTATTGGATTATCGGGATGCTTTGAGTTATATAAACGAATAGATTGTGTTTGATCTGCGATCCTTCCTGTATTATAGAATTCAAAACAATAAAAAGGAATATTCCTATACTTATACCTTTTCATTTCACGCAATACCGAAGCACATTCTCTCCTATATTCTTCAAGCGTCTCCCCTTCGTTTTTACCATAAAGTTTATCTAGCTCATGACATTTCTTCCTTATTTTGACATCTATCTCTTTCCTATGAGATGATGTCTTATAACTGTGTGTTATAATCTTCTTTCCGGTTTTTGTTAGGATTTGGAGAGAACGTCGTCTGTCCTCTCCTTCCATTGGATCATAAAACCAATCTGTTATAATGCCCTGGTCTATATCGTTAAACTTACATTTAAAGAGATCGCTAGTTTGCACTATCTCTTCTCCATTATTCTTGTTTACTCCTGAATAAAATAATGTTCTTACGTACTCTCTTCCATTAACTTCCTCGCGATACAATTGTACAATGCCTACTCCAGTGCTAAGTGGGACCCCTGTTTTTAAGGCGTCTAACATAGTATGTTCTATCGCAGAATTACTCATTTTAGTTACGTGTAGTTATACCAGATACTTCTGATGCATCTAGATAAATAATACAGTTTCCGTCATGCCCAAAGCTGTCTGATACATAGCTGTGACCTGCTGCTATTATAGCATTTTCAAGTTTTAAGTAGTCAGCTTTTGTCTTATAGTATCCAACTGCTGTTCCAGAGTGATCATAGATCTCAAAGCATTGTTTCCCATCTACTACTGGTTCGGAATTTGCTACAGCGAACCCAGTATAAGTCGAATCAGCTGTATAATGCACTTGCTTGCCATCATTAAAGTCGATCCATATTTGGCTATGAGTTGTACCGATATTAGGTGCAGTCTTCTTAACAAATTCACCATCTTTCTTTACTTTGATTATTTCACCGCTAATAGCATTTATAGCGTCTATTTCTGGCTTGCTATATACGCGTTTAATGTTTGTTATTTTTACTTCTGTCATAATTGATTTAGGATTTATAGTACCCCATCCCTTATTCCAAAGGATGGTAATAATGGGATGGGGTTGTTATTACTTTTTTACAGCTGGGTCTATGTTGTTAACATTGTCTACTGAAGGAGTAGGCATTTCAATCCCGTCTGTAGGCTTAGCAGCTTTTTCTGCTTTCTTGCATGATCCAAAGCATATTACACTAAATAGTGCAATTCCAAGGATTATGCGGTTTGAAATTTTTTCCATTTTAATTGGTTTTTTAAGTTGTTATACAAATAAGACCATCATCATCTCAATGATGAATTGGATCACATTTTTAAATTCAAACATTACTGTCAAATTTTTTGGTTAAAAAATCTATTGAACACTCTCTAACACGGAAGTTTGCACAAGATTGGCACCTCTTGTTATTGACATGTTTCCCTTGCTTAACTCCCTCCATTAATTCGTAGATTCTCTTCTCGTTCGCGTCCATTTTAACTTCCGCATTTTGACCATCCGCAACTCATACATTTAACACAGCCTTCTTGATAGATCAAGCTGTCACTTCCACATTGCGGACAGATTTCTTTTTCATTTTTCATACTTCTTATATCGATTTTCTAATATTTTAAATATATCCTAACGAGCACATCATTTCTAAGGCGGCAGAAATTTGAAGATGTGTTACCCCATGAAGTACATCTACTCTATTGTTAGTGTTATAATTCCAAAATGAGAAAAAGTAGGTTGGATCAGTGTCAGGTATTACAATATTGATCTTGCTTCCCCTATTCAAATGGGGTGATACAAATTTTTTGTCTAAAGAGAAGCATAGCACATTGTCTATATACGCCCAATTAGGAGCAAGCTCCTTTTTGTTTGTTATAATAAATGAAACGTCGGTAGGTGTAAAATCCGCATGTTTATATAACATGACACTTTTACTGTTTGCGTTATCCAAAGCAAACCCACGTATTACTTCCGTATCGCAATAGTCTAATTTTTTATAAACTTCTGTCATTGTTTGATTTTTAATTATCCAAAATATCCAAGACCCTCCATAACTAAAATCATTGTCATCTTTAAATCTTCGCCTTGACCATTAAATACATCTGTTCTAGTAGGAGTAGGAGTGGCTGTATAATCCCAAAATGAAAACATAATGTCTAGTGGATGAGCTTCATCGGGTTCTGCTGCTAAAATGATCTTTCCTCCAGTGTTTCTTGAGGGAGTAGCACTTATTATGTTCGTTTGAATAAGTAAGGTGGTGTCCATGTAAACTAACCCGGCTCCAAGAATAGAATTCTTTATAAGTATTTGCGGAACGTCTGATGAAGGGTCGAAATTACCCTTAGAATATACCCAAATAATTGGGGATGTAGCATCACCGCGATAAAAGCCACGTACTGGTATTTTTGTATTATAATCTAATGTCTTATAAACTTCTGTTGCCATATATTTATTGTTTGTATCGTGTATTAAATCTGTACTTAATTGGGATATTAAATCCATGGGATGTTAATATTGGATACTCTTTCCCCATTTCCACATGTTGTTTCATTGGCGTATAGTTGTTTGTCTCGTAACATTTCTTCAGCAATGGAACATATAGTGTATAAAACATTATTTCCGCATTGTTCTTCTCAGGCATCTCTACCATATGTTTTGCAAGAACATCACGGTAATGATCATATACCGTCCATGTTGTGCAGTATCCATTATCACGTGTTAATTTCTTTATCTCTTCTAGCCTGTCCATAAGCATTGCATGAGTACCGGGTGCATGCTCGTGAATTCTAGCCACCTCTCTTTTCCTGTCTACAAGATCAGCAAACTGCTTTATCTGTCTAGGATCTGTCTGTTCTATATCTGCTGGTAGCCATAATTTGTCATGTATCTTTATCCCATGTTCCCATTTGCCAGCCATTAGTCTTTTCAAATATTCTTCACTAAACTCAGAGAAGACTCCTAATAGTATGGAATGCATCTCTGGCGGACGAACGATTGGAGCGTCAAAGGCTCTTAAGCATACGACAGTATAACCAGAAGCTGAGTATCCTTGATTGGAATACCTGCGATGGTCCTTCCCTATCATTACGTTTAGCTCTGGACCTCCAGTTTTATTGCGTGCCTTAGCTTCATACCATATATAATCTATACCTACTATTGGGTCCCTTCCAAAAAAGAAAGGATTGTCAAATGCTTTTGCTGGATTGTCACACTTTTGCCCTTCAACACGAGGCAAAAGTTCGTAGTCATTAAGGAAATCTGCTGCTCTAATCATGGTTATTTGGTATACTTAAAATCCATACAAAGATAGCACTTAAGACGGTGAGAACCAATGAGAATGGAGTGATTCCTTCGTGCTGATATGTCCAATTTATAACCTCAATTAATATCACGAGATATAGAATTCCAACTAATATTTTATTCCAATTTTTGCGTAGGAATTGCTTCATATTCTGTAATTGTTAATAGTTTATCTTTTGTTACTTTTTGAAATATTACGTCCATTTTTGGATCTATTGCTTTATGCATTCCGATGTGATTTACCCAATTTTCTAAAGGGAATGTCTGCAATGCGAACTTGCTATCTATCATTGTTGGATCTGGCATCTTAGACTTTGGAATACTAGCTGTCATTATAACATACATTTTATGTGCATACCTATAACATTGCCTAAACATGCTATATCCTCCAACAATAAATATCTCTTCATCGCTATTAACCCAATCGCTGTCCTCACTGACCCAATGTGTCAGTGACGGCAAAAAATTATAACCATCAACTTTCATGTGTGGTGCAAACGGGGTGAACACAAAGTTCTCTCTGTCTGCGAAAGGTCTATGCCTTCGCAATTCCATTGTATTCCTCCCCATAGCTACCTTGTGTCCTTTTGTTTTCTCATAGAAATACTTTTTAGCATCATGAGAACACTCATCAGTCAGCTGATACCATTCATCAACTCTAGCAATCATGCTTAACATAAGGATCCTTCTTTAGCCAATCTGCTAGTTTATCAAGAGTCAATCTTCCTTTTATATCAGAACCAACAGCACTTAAATGTTTCTTAAGGTCTTTTATTTTCAGTTTCGTTACCCAAACTGTATCTCCAAGCTCATATCTAAACTTCTCCATTCCATTGATGATAACCCGTAATGTTTTGCTTATGGGCAGATCACCTTCTTCATCGAGATTAAAGACAAAGCTCACGTCATCTGGAGTAGTAGATATCATTGCGGTATTTGAGGACCACATGTATGAGTTGACAGATGTCTGCCTACTTATCCTTAGGTTCTCAAAGTCGAAATGAATTTTTTCCTGCTTATATTCTCTGTCACCCAATACAACAAGGGTGGGACAAATGCCTATATAATCTAGTTTCTTCATTGCTCTAAAATGTCTTCTAATCCTACTGTATAATCTACCTCTTTACTGTCTGCCTCTCCTTTGGTTTTATACTGCCTGTTGATATCACGTATTGTGTCTTCTAATGCGTGAAGATTCTGATCTAAAAAGCCCCTAACGTGATTTTCCGTTAGTTTGATCAGATACACCATGCCAGTCTTACTCCCAGCATAAATTAGATAGTAATGAAACTTCCAAGCATCTATCCGAAGCTCATATTTCTGCACCAATGCAAGTGTATAGAAAGCTAGTTGGCTTGCAGTTCCATTGAAGTTGCGTTCTGTTTTATGAACGAACTCTTTTGGGCTGTCTGAAGTGGTTTTCAAGTCTACAATAGTTATTTCCCTATTCGTTTGATCAACCATTATCCTGTCCATTTTAGCTTTACATTTCATACCGCAAGGATGCATCCATCTTACTTCGAACTCTGAATACTGAGTTTCTCCCCTATCCCACAGATCTCTTATCCCTTGATGAGCCTGAAAGTTCCATTGGATAGTTAATAATTTATCTCTGTCTTCAGTAGAGAAGAGCTTTCTCCCATTACTATTCTTGATATTTTCCATGTACTCCTTAAGACGCTCTTCAATCTCATCAACTCTACCATCGTCGTACGCTGTATGATATCCAGCTTTCTTGAATGCATCTTTCTTACTCATCCCTGCAATTCTGTTTAAGCAATACTTCTTCTGTTGTGAAGATGTTGGCTTGTTACATTCAGTATTACACATATACTCTTGCTTTAACAGTTCAGGGGTAAGTAGCTGGCAATGAACAAGTTTGCCAAATTCCATAGCAGGAGTAGAATGTTCAAGGCCTCCGTGTCCCATAAAAATCTCAAAGAACAACTTTGGGTCATCGTTGTACACCGACAACATAGAGTTGTTTAAGTGATACTTTACATCGTAATAGTTCCCTTCATAACTGTAGGGTTTAATAATCTTGTTTGCGGCTCTCTGAGCCATGTTAATATCTTCCATGTTTTTTTTTAAAAGTACAAGTCCATTTTATAGCTCAATTTTCTGTACGATTTCCTTATAGCAAAAGCTTCATCTAATGCAGTTGCTAGTATGCTTGGAGCTTTGATGTTGTTAATTCTTAGTCCAAACTTTTCAAGAAGCTCATTAAACAGCATGGTCCTTTCTTTCCCATATTCAGTATTAGTTCTGTCTAATGCTTTATTAAGTCTGTCCAGCTTATTTTCATCCAACTCCATACTTCCAAGAACTACATTACCAACAGTTCTAACAAACTGAGCCCACTGATCTTTGTAGTCAAATGTTGTAGGATAATTCCTTGTCCATGTCTTCATTTGCCATTCCTTGATAAGCTTACGTGGTTCTCCGCCTTCTGGTGCTAAGTCATATAGGCTCCATGTCATCTCATCTGGAATATAATTGTCATTGGGTGGAACTGGTATTGTCTCTTCTTTCTTTTCTTGAACTGGCGCTTCTTGCTTTACGTATTCTCGTTTAACAACCTTCTCAACTGCCCTAACAAATGGGTTCTTGATAAGGGTCTTGATGTTTATCCTTGATTTATAATCTTCAAAGAGTTTCTTGCCGTCAACTTTTGGGATCGGTCCATCCATAGGAATAAAAGTGAACGAAACTATCCTATATGATATACCATCCCCACGTTCCATATTTTCCATTACTTTGAACGGAAGCTCTCCTTTAAATTTCATTTCTTCAAGAGATATTTTTATTTGCCTTGCGGTCAAGGCCTCCTGTGTCCTCTTCTTGATAGAATTATTAGCAAATTGCTTGTTATCGAATATTGCTTCGTGCAATTCTTTTACTAAAAAGGTTGTACGACTCTTTATTCCTTCTAACAATTGTTTTAATTTCTTTTGAACTGGGCCAGTATTATACCTCTTTCTGCCTTTTAGTTTATTAATAACACGTTCGCTTGGTGTTATTTCAATGCTTTTCCTTTCGATTTCCATGTTGATTAAATTTTAATTCCTAAAAAATCCATTTGTGATCTCATCCACCATTCTGCCGTATCCATACATCCTTCTTCAGTATTTGAATCCGCAGCAAGCTCAGATATGTCTTTGTGCTCAGTATCAAAAGCTTTGGCATTTAATTCTATTATGTGCAAGTAGTTTGTATTTACATATTTAGCCAGCTCATCTACTTGTTTTTTTGCACCTTTCCTTCCTGCTGCATCATTGTCAAAGAAGACAATAATGTGTGAGCGCATGCCAGCTAAGTATTTCATATGCCATGGAGTTAGCATTGTATTTTCACTTTGCACTGCAATAGCATTATATCCTAACACGTCTAAGACCATAACATCTTTCAATGATTTAGTAACTATCACATGGTTGGCTTTGTTGTCCATTTGAGCCCATCCCTGTACATCATTACGACGAGTATTACTTCTCCATTTATTTGCCTTGTCCGCAAGAGGAGCATAGATCTTAATTCCATCACCTATATGATATGCATACATTGGATTAATATTATCATCCCATATTGCTTCCATGCCACCTCCAGATAGTAACGGTTTAACATTGTACTTCTCTAGTGTCATAAGATCTATTCCGTATCCTTTCCAGTATTTATATGTTTTATCACACCACTCTGTTTCTTTTATAGGAAGTGGAGTACGTTCCATTTCAATACGGTGATACTCTTTTATATGTGCTCTTAATGCTCCTAATGCAAAAGGTTTCCTTGCTAGTTGTGATGTCCCACATAGATATTCTACACATTGCCTATAAGTCATTCCAGTCATAAGCATGTATAGTTTAAATACATCTCCTGACTCACCAGTTGCGAAATCATGCCATAGCAGAGTCTTATCATCTTTATTACTAAAGAACACTGTAAAAGACGGATTATCGTCACGTCTCAATGGAGAGCTGTGAGCTTTGTGCAATAAGCGTCTCATCTTCTTATTGCACGGCTCTAAAGCTCTTATGTACGCCTTTACTGTAGCAGTATCAGATAAGGTCTCTTTTCTGCGCGAATACTTCATTCCAGTTACATTTAATGTTACCACGTGCATCACTCTCAGCCACAACAATCTCTCTTCCCCTTAATCTTGGAAGACGTGATTGTGCTATATAGTTAGATTTACCAGCGAAATCCAACACATTCTCATTGCCTCTCCTGAACAATAGTGCAATTGTATCTGCTGTGCCTAATACTTCATTTCTCAATTGCCCAACTAGGTCAATAGATGTCTTGGTAAATGCTTTCTCATTCTCGCCACTTTCGTCTCTCACATGACCAACTAGAATAAGCGTGTCTGTAAGTTTCTTAAATGCCTGAATGCACATCATAAAAGCCATTTTAGGCCAGTGATAATTGCCACCAAAAGGGATATCTTCCAATGCACCATTGTAATGCTTGCCAGCAGCTGTAGACCTATACATCTTCAATGCATACGGTTTAACGTATTCATACAAGACTGTGGCATTGTCTATAACGATGTAAGGGAAACGTCTCTTAGAGATAACAATCTCTTCCATAACAGCCTTTAATTCGTCAAATGAACTTACTTGTACCTTCATGGCATCAAGGAATTCATACTCATCGGCTAAATCTACTATCAATGCTCCTTCCAGCTTTGAACAAAGAGTTGATTTGCCTGTCTTTGGTTCTCCATATAGAACCATAAAGCGGGGGTTCCCACCAGAATTGCCTTGCACTATTCCTGCTGGTAGCAAGGTCTTCTTTGGTTTAACTTTAACATCTTCCATACTTTACAAATTATTTGGTTAATACTACGCGTCGATAATTTTAGTTACCTTCTTTATCCTATTTAATCCATACTTTTCTCTGTATACTGAATCAGAATGGTTGTAACGCCATTTTTCTTCTTCTATATCATTCTTCAATTGCAATTCTTCAAGCTGTTCTAGTAGTTTTAGATTCTTATCTGACATAAGCAACCTGTCTTCTACTGGATCTTTAAACCAATTTTCATCAGGCTTGCCTACTTCAATGCGATTACAAGGTTGTGGATCTTTGCCCCATACATCAGCAAATGAATTGCCTGAATGGCCTTCTTTTAATCCATCTACCACTGATTGTAATGCACTGTACTTTGTTTGTAATACTGCTGCTAGTCCTTCTAGTCTTTGTTCTAGTCTTTCTAGCCTTTCTTCTGTTGTCATTTTTGTATATTTTAATATTAATATTCATTGGGGAGAGGGAACACACGCCCTCTACCAGTCTCTCACTGGTCTCCCCTATCCAGTTATCTTTATGCCTTTCATCGCTTTCAATATTGTACCGGTCGCTGCCTTAGCTGTATTCTCAACATTTATTTCTTCTTGTCCCTGTATTACATCAGAAGACTTTAATTCTTCAAGATTACCATGGGCAAAATCTTCCTTGTAAGGCAGAATAAATGTTTCTCCTTCTCTGTTCTTTAGTACATGTATGTATGCTATATTCTTAGTCTTGTACCCATTTGGACCATAATGAGTTATACCAAGCATCTCTGGACGATGTAGCACAAGCACATAGTCAGATAACTGATACATGCTGTCTGATGTAGATAAATCACTCTTAATTGGATAATGATGCGCTTTGGTCCTTAGTCTAAATCCTTCTTCTATTCCCCTGTTGAGCTGAGAGATCTGAATGATAGTTGTCTTACCCACTTTACGTGTGTCCTTCCATACATTCTGTAATTCCTTAATAACTTTTCTCTCATCCCCTATTCCTTCTACAAGCAATGTGTGGTCAAGAATGATAATAACCCATTCGTTCTTGTGTTCTTCTTGGAACTCTGTGGTAAGCTTAAAGACTTCATTTGTATCTATATACCCATCAACATACCATATAGGCATATCTCCAAGTACAGCCACAGATTGCTTGCATTTAGCAAGAAGTTCTTTGCTTATATTCTTGCCTACACTCCATAGCTCTCTTGTAGAAGCTTTGGTTATGTAGCTCATCTTGCGGGTAAACTGGTTACGCACAAGCATTTCCAACGAAAAATTAAGGATTGCCACTTTATGGCCAGGATTGAGCGTACAGATATCATGCTCAATCATATTCACATAGGACGATTTGCCACTTCCGCTCATACCCGCAACAGTAACGAGGGTATTGGGTGCAAGCCCGCCCATAAAAGCATTGTTGATAGAACGCCAACGTGTTTCTAAGAACACATTGCCTTTTAATCTTTCTTCAATATGCTCTAATGCTAACTGAGCACCTTGAAGACTTGTAACTTTTCTTGCCATTTGTTTTGCCGTTTTGCAAAGCAAACGCAAGAAGATTTTTAACGCAATTGGTTAATTGCAAAGGAGTTACAGCGTATTAACATTATGTTAAATAAACTGCTCAATCAAAAAATCTATAATGCGTTTGCTATAGATGATGCAAAACAAAAAAACATATTCGACATTTGCAAATTCTATCTTATATAGCAATCGCAACTTATTAAGTTCCAGCTAAAAAAAAATAAATTGTCTTTACGTGTACTGTCGGTATATTAATAATGGCCGCGAAATTTTTTATCGCTAGACCACACCAGCGGAGGTCGGGCTAGGTCGGGCTTTTAACTACATATGACACATGTAATGTCATATGTAATTAATTACCTGTTCTGTAAATCCCATTCGTCCCATTCATCTACATATTGTTCTTTCTCTTTATATTCCCATACATAATGACCTCTTAACCAAGAAAATCTTTTGTCTGCTGGGTATTTCTGATTTAAATATGTTTTCCAAGATGATTGCCATACTACCATGTATGCTTCATAATAGACGATGTTCATCATTAAACCGAAGAAAATCCTAAATAATATGTGTTCCATTTCTTTATAAATTTGGTATGAATAAAATCCATGTACTCCATATATAAAGTACAATATTGGCTATAAATGCTATTCCGAAACCTGTTCCCATCTCTTCTAATATTGGATGTATTTCCCATGTTATAGCAAGAAACCATATTGGTATTCCAATAATCAGTTTCAATGCTTGATATATCGTTGCATATATTGCTATAAACTTCTCTTCTCCACTTTTCTCGTCGTATTTATGCCAAAATTCTTTCTTCCATCCTCTAATTCTTCTCCAAAACCATTGCATATACTTTCTTATTTACGCACGTTAAACTTTAATTCTGCTGATAAACCAATAAACTCATTCATAGTAAAAGCCAAAGCTCTCTTAATTGCCTTGGCTTTTGTCAAGTCTTCTTCTATTGTCTCTATTAACTCATCAAACTTGTCTCTTGTTTCAGCAATGTTTCTTATCTCTTTTCTCATTCGGTCAATGATATCATTTGTTGTTGTCTTCATCAGTTTACATTGTCTATGAGAAACTCCGCAACATATAATGCTGTTTCGTATCTCTCAAACCTAATGTTAGTTCTTTCTCCTTTGTCATCAACCTCTTCCATGTCTATAGAATACCCATTGTCTTCAACCAATGAACTGTAGTCTTCATACTCATATTTCTGTCTGGTTATGTCAATGTCATATTCTACATATATGATATCTGCAAGTGCTTCTATTGCTTCTTTGTATGAACCAAATTCTTTCTTCTTGCCCTCGATATCATATTGGTATTCACCGTTCTTGTCAATGTAGTAAGCTGTTTTCATAAGTTGTTAAATTGTTCTTTTATGCTCTCTACGTCTCTCTTGTTTTCTTCACATAGCTCCATTATCCTGTCTATGTTTGCAAAGATTTCATCTGTTAGTCCCATAATATTTAGTATTTAATTGTTTAAATGTATTTTGTTATAAACTCTGTTAATATTCTCAAAACGGGCTCAATAAAGTTTACATAGATATCATGCCCACTAACTGATATCAATGGTGATATTGTCATAAGAAATTGTATTGTTTTCATCTTAATTGTCGTTATTAATGTTCTTAATGCAACCTAAAACAGTCTTGTACAGGTTATATTCCCATTTCATGCTGTAATATGTCTTAGTATTAGGATTAATAATTTCAACAATGCGAATCTCATAGCGATTAAACATGTAGTCTTTAACATAAGCAAGATCATATTCTTCATGAATCTTGTCTTTCTTCATGTCATTGGCTACATATCCTAACGCCTTTGTTACATTCGTCAATCTCTTATTGACAATATCTATCCCATTCTTGTATACATATATATTTTTCCTCATGTCCCACTTGTTTATTTCTTGTTTATACGTGCGAACAACAACACAAGTGCTAATATTGTGATGTTGTTAATCAACACAACTCCTAATAGAATTAAGTCGTTTATCATATTTGTTAAATTTTATTTGGATTATTATTTGTTTTGTATTACATTAGTGTTATCCTAATAGAATCACACATATTCCTACTTTACAAAATTTCTTTTCTCAACAAAGAGGCCTAGTTAATCCCCACGATTACTAGGCCTTTCCTCTTTTATTCCTCACAATCACAATCACAATGTTCTGCTGGTGATATCATTGTTTCATAGATACCCGGTATGTACTTGTACAATAAATAACCTGTTTCTATTAACAAGGCAGAACCGATAATTCTAAGCGCTATTGCTGCTACTAATAATGCGTTTTTCATTTTAATTTATTTTACTGGTTGAACATATGTTGAAATAATCACTGGAACATACTTGTACATCAAGTATCCTACTTCTGCTATAACACCACAGTGAAATAGATCTTTTATATACTCAGTTGTTCTTGTTGTCCCTTTTGCTTGTGCAAATACAATACTCATTGCTAATACAGTTGTTAATAATATGCGTTTCATAATAGTTTAGTTTTAAAAAAAATAGAGTAGACATTATATCTACTCTATCTTCAACAGTTAATAGAATAATTAATTAAAATGGTAATCCGGCTTCTTCTTCTTCATGGTCAACAGTGACTTTCCTGCCCAACAAGCCGTCAACCTTGGACAGATCATCTTCTACCTGTTCTTGTTTTGTGAATCTATCATACCTTTCATTCACCTTGAAGAATTTAGTTTTGTCTTCACAGTCAATTAATTCTGTTGGATAAATGTTAATTCCAAAGGCAGAAAAGCGTAACACAACGTAGTCATTGTTGTTGTACACCCAAATGCCACTTACATTAACCTCATCATTCTTGTACAATTTCTGATGTTGTGCAACACCTTTATTATACGCCTTGATAGCTTGGTTAATTACATCTGCCCATTTATCACAGTCTTTAAACTGATCAACAACATCTTCCATGGCTTCAGAGTATGACCCATTTGGTTTAGTCCACACACATGCTAGTATCTCACAGATTTGTTGCACTTTATACATCGCTTGTTTGCTAAATGCATCATCTGTTTGAGCATATGTCCTACTTGGTCCAAAAATGTTGGTCGTGTTCAATGCTCCATTCTTCTTACTTCTAAACAGTACTGATAGTACATTGTCTAATTTGTCATTGATCTTCATTCCTGTCAGCAAGACGTCTGTCTTAATTCCCGGATTGAATTCTGGACCAGTCTTAATTGAACTTAAGTGTCCCAATAGTTCACTAAATGCAAATGTCATAATTGAGTTAATTTAATGTTATATTTATAATGTTGAGTTAAGATAATATAGAATATTAGTGGCTACAAAGCGTGTGAGCTGGATTCTGCCCCAAATTTTATGCCACTAATTAAACAAAACATTTGTTAAAACTTTGCGTTTTATTAATTTATTTCGCAAAAATCTTCGTTAACAAACAGTTCGTGTAAGTTTCTCAAGTTAACTGCATCGAAATTGGATATTTCTAGTACATCCGCAACAGTTGTGATATCATTAAACATGGTTTGTAAGGTTTATAAGATTAAACAATAGAAAATATTACTGATAGCAAGCCATAAGATTGCTAATAGACTATACTCCAATGATACAAGTGGTATAGTAAGTACAATGTTTGTGCTTATCCAACAGTTAAATTGTAGATTGGTAGTTAGACTTTAATTTATTCCCATCGTGGAAGACAGTACTCACCAAGCCTGCGAAGGTGATTAGGGTGCAGAAAAAAAGGATTGTTAGTTTGGACGATGGGTGGGGGTGGTTTCCCTCTGGCACCGTGGCCCGGGCATTTTGTTGAAGCTACTCCACGCTTTCACTACCCCACCCTACCTTACATTGACATTTTGACATGCTATAGAACACTATTGCAATTCTATGCAGGGTATATTATATTTAGTCTGTGTTTATTATTATTAATGGTTTCATAGTTTAGGCATGGTTAAGGAGTTCGTATACATTTCTCCATTTCCGTGCCTTTCTATTTTAGCCTAAATCTCCTCTCTACTGCATTTTCTCTGTGCAGATGTAAGTTTAATCGCAACGAGAAAGATAATGCAACCTTCCTACCTTAGAATGCGCCAGGATGTGTCCCTTCTGGCAAAGATACTTCAGCCATTTCTATCTGTACAGAATAAACATGAGTTTACACCTTGGTATTATTACGCGCGCGCGTGAATACTGGTACCATCTTGTAACTTTTTTACCTTCCTTTCCATCCCTCATCTCTATCCCCCCTATAGTCCCCCCTTTCTCTTCTCCCTTCCAATGGTTTCCTACTCGGAAACTTTGCCAAGTTTTGCCTAACTTTGCGCCATGAGGTTGTTGAGGATTGTACTGTGGGGAATAGTCTTGTGGAATATTGGGTGTGGGCTGTTCAGATTCCTGTGGGCTCTTGTGGTTAGAGTGTCTTACAGGATCCATTGCAGGAAAGAATACGGCAGATGGTACGATGATACAGACTGTTTGTTTGGGTTGAGGCTCATTTGTAACGTCGTTCACACTAATGCATGGCATAATCTGACGTCTGCAGCGATTGTTTACAGTATAATTAAGCTAATTGAGCATTGGGTAAGGTAAAAGGAGCCAAGGCTTGCAGTATTGGAGCCATAAAATTCAAGAGTCAACTAGAGAGAGACACCTATTTGGTGCTGAAAGCGATGAAATTGGACCCAAAGTACGAGGAAGATAAGGTTATTCTTCAGGAAGGGTTCAGTCATTTAGGTCAGAAGTGTCTTCCGGTGACCTATACTCCGGATTTTACTGTGTCTAAAGGCCGAAAGAAGGTCTACATTGAGTGTAAAGGGCACAAAACGGAAGTTTGGAGGATCAAAAGGAAGCTATTCCTGCGTTGGTTGAAAGACAAAGAGCCGAAAAATATCTATTTGGAGGTATATAAAGCAAGCGAGCTTGTGAGTAAGCTTAAGTAGGAGGATCGAATGTCTTCCATGAGGACCATCGGTTGGTTTCGTAATCATATACACGACGTCTTGCTTTTGGTGAGTTCGTTATGCTCCATTGATAAATCTTATGGACTGGAGCTTCAGCGTGCTCAGACACGACAAGTGTCTCAGACAGAACTTGTTTGTCATATACTGTGTAGACCCCTGAGGTCATCATTTTATCGTAGTCCATATGAGATAAAATTAAAGGGGCAGAAAATGGCAAAGACCGCCCCTGAAATTCAGTTAAGATAAAACTTGGAATCAAAAAAACAAATTAAAAACCTGTTTGCTTTGCTTAATAAGCTCGAGCTAAAACACTCGATAGGGTTGTTAATACTGTTAATTCAGTAGCAAGATACAAAGAATATGGCTAACTTGCAAAGAAAAATCTACAAAATTTTAGATGAAGGATCAGCAGTTTGAGATAGACGGCGGACTGCAGCTGAACGGCGAACTTCAGGACCATCATGTGTGGACTAGGATAGAGACTGTTATTACTGCTGCAGACCTATGGACGTACATGCTCAGGGAGTTTGTCATGCCTGATCCATACAGGAATCCTCCTGACAAAGGGAATGTGTTTACTGATACAAGGGCCGTTGTATCGGAATACTTTCTTCCTTTTGATGAGCTTCGGTATATACCGACTGCTGTCCCAAATCCCAAGTATGATCCAAAGGCCACAAAGAATCCGGCTAACCCTCTTTACGACAAGTCAAAGATTTCTCCGTACATTGAGAAGGATGCCAGCGGGTTGGAGCTTGCCGGTGTTTATCCAAGGAGAACGATAGGTGTAAAGGTTGACGGAGTAACTACAGGGTTTAATGAGAAAGGAGAGCTTGTAGCCTATTCTGGTGGATATCCATTATGTAATCCTCTTGGAGGTATAGTTAATACGTCAGATGGGTTAACTATTCTGTATGGTCCAGGTCTTAACATTGTGGAAGACGAAGCAACTGGACTGGGGGTTTTGATAGCCAGTGTTGATGGCCAGACTGTTGGGTATAATACGCAAGGGCAATTGGTTGCTTATTCCAGTGGCTACCCTTTGTGTAATCCAGTAGGAGGTATTGTCTATATCGAGGAAGGACTAACGATTGCTTATGGTGGTGGGTTAGGAATAGCTGTTGATGAAGATACAGGCATAGGACTTCTTACTGCTAATGTTGACTGGGAGACGATAGGTATCAATGCTGCTGGTCAGATGGTAGCGGCTCCTCCAGTGTGTAATCCATTAGGTGGGATAGTGAACATTGGCGGGGAGGATGTAGAGAATCCTGGTTTAACCATTTTCTATGGTCCAGGCCTTGGTATCATCCAAGACGAGACAACAGGTCTTGGGATGCTTATTGTTAGTGTTGACGGGCAGACTATAGGATTTAACGAGGCAGGACAGATCTATTGTGCATCTCCTATTTTGTGCAACCCGATGGGTGGAATTGTCTACACAACAGATGGGCTAACTATTTTCGCGGGAGCAGGCCTTGGCATTGTACAGGAAGAGGAGACTCAACTTGGGATGCTTATTGTCAGTACAGACGGAGAGACAATAGGGTTCAATGAGCAGGGGCAATTGACAGTTGGGCAGGATGTGATGGGGGACATTACTAGTGCCTTGGAAAGCATTAGTGATATAACTAGCGACATAGCGGAGATAACTGGGAATGTTGCTGACATCCTAACTGGGTTGGCTGCTGTAGAGACAGGTCTTGGTACAATGGCAGCAGGAGCTGGAGTTGGTGTAGGAGCCGCATTGGCTGGGTTAGGAAGTTTGTTATCTGCATTTACGAGTACAGATAGTGACGGGAACGTAACGATAGATACTCAGAAAATAAAGAAGATAGCGCAGAGGCTTGATAAACTCGAGGAGGATGTTGAAGATATTGCTGACGACATACAGTCACTAGAGCAGTTTTGTTACGCTGCACAAATAGTAATTGGTGATCATGCTACCAGGATAGAGGCGTTAGAGACAAGCATTGGTTCATTTACAGTACAGATGGCTGACATAATGGCATATGTCTATGATGTCTACCAGCATGCATTAAACATGCAAAGGCATCTTGTCTCTAATGTAAAAATGACCAAGGCTGTCTTCAGGGTTATTGCCAGTAGACTTGCCATTATAGAGACGCAGATAGCAAATGCTGAGACTGTTGATTATATATGGCAAGCCATAGGAAATTTACAGAGGCACACGATAACCAATGCTAGGACATCAGAGAAGAGACTTAGGGCTATAGAGGAGAGAGTATTAAAAACAGAAGAGAGAGCATTGAAAGTCGAGAGAGAAAACAGGAGATTAAGAAAAATGTTAAATTTGCATTAAAACATATATGGCAAGACAAGTTTTCGCAGTAAGTAATATTGCCCTTCGTACATCATCCGATGGATGTACAGGAATAAAATATAGAATGGGGAGTGGAGCCGGGCAGGAGAGAACAGTTAGCAGTATTCCTCTTGGAATCATTGCGGATAAATATTCCGACAAAATTTACGCAGGAATTTCGTATCCAGCGACTGATTACACTTTCACTGTAACGAACGAAAGTGATTCGATAATAACGATCAATAATATTGTTTATCACTTCAACCAAGCTGAAGATATCATCAATGCATTAATGAATGTGTATGAAGCAGTTGACAGCGTGCAGGATATTGATTCTGGTGGATTAATTTAGTATTTTTGTAAACATAATTTAATTTAATATTAAGCATGAAAAAGAAACAGTTTGAGATAACAGCTATTGACTCAGAAGCAACAGCTTTGAGCAAAGGTGTAAAATTCACTCTGAGCACTGGTACTTCTACGATAATAGACAGCAAGCCTGTTGGAGTTATTACTAAAGCATCTGGAGCGTCAGGGAGTGAAGTATTATTTGGCGGCTTCTGTTTCCCAGACACTGAATATATTTTTACTATCAGTGGGACAGAAAAGATTGCTATTAACGGGACAGATTATTTAGCGACAGAAGCTTCAGAAGCTGCAGTTGCTATGGTTGACATCTTCGGAGCAATGGGCGGAGTTCATGGTCCAGCTGCAGATGGAGGATTAATCTAATAAACATTTAGTAAGATGATAAAGACACAATTTGAGGTATCGGAAATTAAACTAGTAGTTACCGATAACAATTATAAGTATGTAGAGTACACTCTTAAGGATGGTCCTATTCACAGTGTAGGAGCAATCCCTGTTGGGATTATAGGGAAGATAACTCCAGAATCTGCTGCTAGTGCAGGAGATAGCAATATGTATGGAGGTATGTGTTATCCTTCTACGGAATACACTTTCCATATTGGAGAAGGCACATTCCCAGAATCCATTCACGGCGATGGTGCTGAAATAATTATTGATGGCACAACTTACGCTGTAGGTGAAGAAGAAGAAGCTGTAAAAGCTTTGATGGATATTTATACAAATGTTGGCGGAACATCAGATCTTGATGTAGACGGCGGAGGTATGATATAAAAATAGTTTCAATTGTGAAACATAAAGACTGGGCAAAGTAACTCTGTTCCAGTCTTTTTTATTATTTTTGCAATAAAGATTTGTATTATTATATAGAAATTATTATGACCTTTGCAAAGGACATAACCCGTCGAAGACAATTCTCTCAACGTCTTGGCGAAGGAGTGACCTCGCACCAATGGAGCTGAAGGAGGTACTCAAGATTTTCCTAGATGCTATCGTTCCGGTAGCCAAGGAGATCGACAAAATAAACGATGCTCACCGCCTTTTAACACACAAGGTGGAAGAAATAAAAAGATTACAAGAAGACAACAAACCAGCAAAAACAGAAGAGAAGGAATCTTATCCTTCTATCAAGGAGTTAGAGTTGGCTATCCCAGAAATGCCTATAGGCAGACGGGATGTAGCAATAGAAGGCCTTGATGTTTTTACTCTGTATGCAGGAGATGAGTATGTTATTCTTGTTTATCCTGACTTTATAGATATAGGGGTAGATTACAAAGAGGCTGCCTCATTAAGAATGAGCAAGTTTATTAAAAACACAAAATTGTGGCAGATAGAAGAACATTAAGTCTATCGAGTATTTGTTTTGCACTTAACTCTAATGGAGACAGAGCTCCTGGATGTATACTAAATAATTCTTATTACATCAATCGTCCTTTGGTCATAGACATTCATGAAGATGAGGGTATTGTAGATCTTCATGATGGACTTGATACATGGAGAGCTGTCATTTCAACTTTACTTATTGAAGGGGAACATGTCCCAGAGAACATAACAGCAGAAGAGCTAGAAGAGTTATTACTCCCCTACTCTACTGATGAAGAAGGAGCAGGAGTATCATGGAGTGATGTTGGAGGAAACATTTTTGGCAACACTGACCTTACTAAGTATTTCATCTTTGGGAATACAGCCTTCAAAGGATATGACGAGGTTGACTTAAAAAACTTATACAAAGAGATTATTCTTCTTAACAGGGAAGCTGTAAGCTACGATCCAACCTTTCAGCCAGCTCAGGCAACGATACGTGCCTATGGAGCTCACTTCACAGACTTGGAAGGGAACAGTGTAGCATTGTCTGCATATGGCCCACACATTCCTCAAGAAGATTATTTACCTCAGATAGATATCAAGGCAGCTAATGGTGCTCATGTGATCATCAAGCCGTCTACTTTATTGTTAGAAGACGAAGTAGGCAATCAGCTTGTTATAACAGCAACATCTCAGTTTGGCTCAGCACAAACTGTTTATGATAACACAACAGACACAAACAGTATTGAACGCAGGATTACGTCTACTGGCAAGGTAGGCTTCTATGTGGTTGAGAAATTGGTAATGAAAGGCCCATACGATACTACAGATCTTATTATCAATCCTGAAACTGACGCATTATACTTGGTTGGAATAAATAGCCCATATGAGACTTATGCATTCATAGATGGCGCTCTTGTTCAGTTGGGGACAACACAAATAGAGCTTGATGACTATTACACAAAAGCTCAAACAGAAAACTATGTTGATGGCAGCTATTACAATAAGGTGGCTATAGACAGTAAGTTTAATCAATACTATACATCTACACAAACTAATAATTACGTTACCGCAGCATTAGCGGCGTATGAAGTTCCTCATGATCCTATTACATTGACTGGTGCAGGTACAACTACAAGTCCATTAAAAGTAGCAGACCCATTAGTCCTTGAGGGAATTAAATCCGTTGCCGATGTTGGTGGTGGGTATAAGACGACTTTCTTAAATGGGCCAAGGATAACAATGTTTCCTAGTAGTTCATCTGGAGGGCAGCAGGGGCAACCCCTTTTAGAGATTGATGGCAGGTCGAGTCATATTACTTTGTGGAACGCGTCGTCTTATACGGCTAGTGCTAAAATACAGAATAGTACTGGGAACGAACCTTATTCGACTTTTACTGCAGGAGGGCATGTAACAAGGGAGCTTAGAGGAGGGAGGTATAATGCATCTGGTCCTTATGCTGTTACACTAAATGAGCTTAATGCTTGTTGTTACAAGCCTGGGTCTAATGAAAGTGGAGACTTTAAGATGGATCCGACCAAGGATACTTATTATGGGTACAATTGGTTTAGTATTAATCACAGCAAGTGGAGAGTCAATAACCTAGTTGCAGGTGACAACATTTCTCTTACAAACACTGATGGCACATGGAGGATAGATGCCACTGGTGGAGATGGGACTATGACAGTGGTAGAACACGATAGTACTCTTGAAGGCGATGGAACAAGCACAAATGAGTTAAGGGTTGCAAGTCCATTCAATCCCAACGATTACTACACATCATCTCAGCTTGATCAAGTTATAGGAACTTACCTTGTCAAGAGTTTGATTGCAGGGGCAGGGATAGGAATATCAGATCAAAACAATGGGGCATGGGAAATAAGTGTTACTAATCCATTCAACCCTAATAACTACTATACAGCATCTCAGCTTGATCAAGTCATAGGAACATACCATGTTAAAGATCTAGTTGCAGGTGATGGCATACAAATCACAGACCAGAGCAACGGCTCATGGCAGATAACACAGATTCCTACATTAGGCCAGACCTTTACTTTAACAAAAACAGTAGGTACAGTAGCTGCATCGACTAGGCCGAATGTTGAAAGAAGTGGATCTACTAATACAGTAAAGGTTGTAACTACGAGTGGAGGAGCTATAGGCACAGATGGTCCATTAAAGGTATCTACAGGTTCAGATTTTTACGCAAATATTCCTTCTTACACTGCAACTCAGATAAACCCTAACGGAACATTAAGAGTTGCAAGTACAGATACAACTAATGGGACTGTCACCTTCTCTGCAACAGATGGCGTAGTAGCAGGTTATCGTTTTGTTAGTGTATGGGCAACTAAATCAAATGCCAATGGAGATATAACATGTGACATATTAAGCGGGGTTGATGATGACGGCCTGATAACTAGTAGCGCAAGTGTACAAGTACAATATAGAAATGAAAGCATTTCTGCCGCAGCATCTGGAGTTAAGATACATCTGACATTAGCTCAACCTGTTAGTGCGATTGATCCGTCAGAGTATACTGTTAAGAGCTTGGTAGCCGGGAGTAATATTACTCTTTCAAATAATAGCGGTGCATGGACAATAAATAGCACTGGCGGAGGAGGTGGCGGTGGAGCTGTAGAGCATAACATTACATTAAGCGGAGAAGGGACTTCAGATAACCCACTTACGATTAATTCTGGATATTCGTGCTTTGTTCCTAATAACGTGGAGGTGTCTTTGGCTTATTTTATGGATAAATTCCATATTAGCAACATGGTGTCGGATAATGTTGTCGCACAGAAAATTTCATGTAATATTAAAAGAATAACATTTGAAGATGACTTTCTAGATCAGTGGCTTTTAACGCAAGGTATGTATTCTGTATACACCGTTGAGATGGAGATGTATTTCTTTACTGTAACTGAGACAAATCAAGTATTGCAGACAGCAGTAACAAATAGAGACACGAATTATAACTGGGGCGATAATATAAACATTATAATAGGATACGATAATTCGGTTGAAGAGCATGAGCTTATTATTTACGATACATCGGCGCATACTTTTTCTTTTGGGCAGGCTTTTAGTGTGACATTTGGTCCTTTTACTGTGGGATGGGATGGGAATGGGACACTTACGTTTGATAGCACTGATCCTTTCCCAGATTATACGGATGAATACATGTCTATGACTAGTCAATCTTATGTAAGATTTGCAACTAATTTAGCATATAATAATCGTTACACTTATACAAGCTTCCTGGACTATGCTCTTACATACGTAAAGCTTGAATTTTTTACGGATATAATTTCCCCTCTAGAGAGATCTTTTACACGCACATGTACGGTTTATGATACCGCGAATAACACTGGTGTATATACCAGCTCCTCTTCTTATCGAACTATATACATCCCTTTCGAAACAAACAGTTCTTCGTCTAGTCCGAACGCATTTCATCCGATTTTATATGAGTTCGCTAGAGGGATAGTGATGCAAAGTGGATATGTACAGCAGCAGTACTCTGATAGTGATTCATATTATGAGTCTTATATTCTTTTCATCCCTAGCGAGGGGACTAGTTATTATAGCACACAACGGAAGCTTGGGAATATTTCGGCCTTGAAATATGGACAGGATGTCCCAGCGTGTATAGACTTCTCAACCGATGATTTTATTATGCCATATGACACTGGCAATTCAGATAAAAAAATAAAGATCAAACCACATGCTCTTCTTGAAGAAAGAGTAAAAGCATTAGAGGAAGAGATAAAAGAATTAAAGGCATTAATTAAGGCTAAAGAATGAACATACTAGATATATTCAAGAGATCACCTAAACCTACGTTTGATCAACCAGTAACATCTCAGCCAGTCAAAAAGAATGACGATGTGAGAGATTATATCCAAGCTATTAATGATCAGTTATTAGCTAAGATCAATTTGTTAGAGGATGAGATAAGGAGATTGCAATATCAACAACGAGTACGTGAGAAGAAGAAAAGAAAAACTACTCCTGCAGAAAAAGAATTAAACTGGGAGGCTATAAGTGACAACTCAGTATTATGTTATTATAATCTTGATCCTAACTGTTTCTCTCTTGATGCCAGTGGGAATGTAACTGTTACTGGCGGCAGCGGAGGGTTAAGTGCTGTATCTCATGATAGTACGCTTCTTGGAGATGGAACGAGCACTAGCGAATTAAAGGTGGCTAGTCCATTTAGTCCTTCAGACTATACTGTTAAGAGTCTAGTTGCTGGTAGCAATATTACGCTTTCTAATAGTAGCGGGGCGTGGACAATAAATAGCACTGGCGGAGGAAGTGGAGGCATGGATAAAGTTTACCATGATGCCACATTGACTGGAGATGGAACTTCTAGCACGAATCAACTAGGCGTTGTTTATCCATTTGACCCATCAACATATACTGTAAAAAGCTTAGTTGCAGGAAGCAATATCTCACTTACAGATACAGATGGAGCATGGACAATAGACAATGTCCCTGTGTTCCCAATAGTGCAAGAAGGGAGCGGGAATTATGATGGACATAAAGTTACGTTTGACGTATTGAAGGACTCTGATTATGACGGGATGACTGGGATGCCAAATGTATCATTGTCGTTGGGGCGTGAATATCCATATGGTGGTGATACAACATATTGGGACGGATGGATTTTTGATGACAATTGTATTAAGTGGAGAACAGTAATATCCGATGGAACAGATTCAACAGTTAGTGATCTTATTCTTATTGGGGACATTGAGAATAGGAAGAAGATAATAATACAGGGGACTAGTACCTATGACACGCAATCTGCCCAGTTGACAAACTATGGTCTATACCTTTCTAATTCCAGACCAAACGTACGGCCTTGCAATGTGGTAGATATAGCTTCAGGAATAATGGACGATCAATCTGGACACATCCTGATGGGGAGACTGGCCGCTAATAATCTTTTTACTGTTGGTACTACAATACAAGAGGCCTTTTTGTATTTAAATACTCATGGTGGTTATCATAGCGACAATTATGGATTTAAGTACGTATGTTACGCAAGCAGTAGCGACGAATTCTTTTATCGTATTGGGACAGCAGTAAACAATTCTGGCGGTGTCAATTATCCAATATTTCAAATAAAACGCGAAAGCAGTGATGCGACTAGTGGTCTTTATACCTCATGTAATATAAATGAATCTTCTATAGCGTTTACATCAAATCTGTTATCTGGGGATAACCGATACACGATGTTAGATCGTGTCGGACTTATTTCTTATGAAAAATCTGGACAGCTTGGTGTTATTATTATGTCAGAAGAAGCTGGAAAAGTGGAAGTCTTTGCTCCAAATAATGCAAATAATAAAGCATCGATTGTTTGGGATTCAATCAAACTTTACAAGAATGGCACTAATACCTCTTATAGACAAATAACATCTGCCGATGTATTGTCGATAAGTGCAGATGTCCCTGCCTTGAGAGATTTCTCAACTACAGATTTTCTTATGCCTTATAGTACAGGAAACACTTCTGGAAAAATATGTTTAGCAGACCCATTCAATTCAGCTAATTACTATGACAAGGTTACTTCTGATGGAAAATACTTAGCAACAGTTCCAGCTGCATATACAGTTAAAAGTATCACAGCTAATGGGACAGTTTCCGTTGTTAATAATAGTGGGGCATGTACCATCACTGGGTCAATTGTGACAGATAGCTCATTGACTGGGGCTGGAATAACAGGTAACACATTAAAGGTTGCAGCACCATTTAACTCTTCTCTTTATTACAATAAGACTGAGAGTGATGCCAGGTACTTACAAACAGTAACTGCGAGTACAAGTCAGTTTACGGGAACAGGTAAAAGTGGATCTGCTTTGACATTAAAAAACACAGACATAAGCGACACTCATGTCACTTTCATGAACCAGAATTATACTAGTGCTGACGAGAATTTCTATATGTCTGTAGAGAATGTGAACAATTCTGGAAAGATAACGTTAGAGACGAATGCAAGTATTGGGATAACTGGGGCTGTTGGTTATTCTGTTGTTCATGCCTATGCAAACAAAAATAACCCTGTATGTGGAGGCAATAGAATCTTAAGCAATATTGCAAACATTGATTATAATGGGAATGATGATTGGGGTAATTGTATTGAAGTCCCTTGTGTAAGCGATTTCGATGAGGAATATTTCCGTTTTGGAGATAATCATAAAATCCAAGCAACTGCAGTTCGGCAATGGTCACATTGGTTGCAGACCACAAGTATAAGTGCAGGATCGAGTGTAAGTGTAACAATAAATGGTATCCCTGCGGGATCACTTATAGTAGGGGCATGGATGACAGGGACCCCTGCTGGAGTCATTTCGTTTGATGAATCTGACTTTGATGGATGGCAAACAAAGAGAAGTACAATTCACCTTAGTGTATATAATTATAGCAATACAACTATTACTGCTGGTAAATACATATTAATAAGTTATTCATAATGGCAACAAATCAAAAGAAACGACTTTCCTCAAAAGAGGAGATACCAGAAGTAAAGGCCTTGTATGAGGCAGTAAATATTGGAGTGGAATACCTATGTAAGAAATTTAAGGACTTGGAAAATCCATCATGTGACACAGATCCAAACGACGTTGTTCGTTGGGTAGAGAAAAGTTTTCTAATGGCACAGAACGTGATTGCTTTCCATGAACTAATAAATAAAGAAGATGAGGAGGAATTTGTGAGAGGAGGAGCGAGAGTTAACAAATTTGAAATACCGAATAAAATTTAAATAAAGAATAAGTAATGAAGATAATTAGCAACACTCATCGAGCTCGTGCATCACGCCGCCATGAGGTACGCAAGCAGGTCCGTGAAGCTTTTCTAGCTCGCAAAAATGGCCAAAGCTTGCCTGTATGTAAGGGGGTTGGAGATGGACAAACAAAGGTATGGAACTTTGATCCTATCTCTGGAGCGTCTGTTTTAACTTACGGGGACTTCGATGACCAAAAATTTTCGATAAATTCCCAAGGCAAGGTAACAACAAATGACAATGATGGTTCCGAGGTGTTAGAACAACATTTGGAATCAGAAAACATTGATGTAAATGTACGTCGGTTAGACGACACTATCGTTTATACTGTTGGTGGGAAAGGGAATAAACTAGATGCCGAAACACAAGTTGAACTTCCTGCTGAAAGTATTGAAGAAGACTTGCGTCCAGACCAACCAGTTATTGTTAACCTTCGTACAGATGATGGTTATTCAAGCGCTTTTGCTGAAATCCGTCCTAATGGTTCAGTTGCTGTAACTGCTGATCCAAACGTGGCTTTGGAAGAAGACCTTCCAGGTACAGGAGCTACAATAAAAATGGACAAAGATGTAACTCGTAAAGTATGGGATACTCCAAACTTACATATAGAGGCTCGTGCTGACGGAGACCTTCTTGAGTTCAGTGTTACAGGTAAAAATAAGGGACAATTATCAGAAGGTATATATACTGAGCTAGATGCTGGAAGCCTTGTGGAATATACACCTAAAGCTACTGGGCCAACAGTTATGCTTCGTGACGATATTGACGAATCCAATGCGTGTGTAACATTCAAACAAGACGGAAGTGTTGCCTTGGAAGTATTGGTCGCTTGTACACTTGATGATAACAAGCCAGTAACGTGTACTTACCTTAATATAGTAGAAGAAGGTGTAGAGCAGCAACAATTCATTGGAGCCAACTTTAAGTTCATTGCACGTAAATGTGATGATCTATTGACTTACAGTGTGATGGTAACTACAGCATATAACACTGCTATCACATCTGGAGGTATTGTTTCTGTTGCAGTTAATATTATTGAAGACCTTATACCAGACGAAGATAAAACACTTGACTATCCTGGAATTGATGGATTGTATTTGCTCGTTTATGGGAAGACATCTCCAAACAAAGGATCAGCTCTTTTTGTTAATGGCAATACAAGTGGTTCTATAAACTCAATACCAGTAACTGCTAATTTCACTGACCTTGTTCATATGAACAAAGACACAGAAGTTATCGAGCAGAACCTTGAAAATGATCTTGTAGAAATAAACATACGTTCTGGTGATGGCGAAGATATTGTTTTCTCTGCCATAGGTAAAGGAAATGGAACTCCAGCAGGTGGAACAACAACAATATTTCCAGAAGGTACAGTAGATCCAGAATTTACTCCAGCTGTTATAGATAATGAAGTTTGTATCCCTTTAACAAATGCAGACTTAAAAGGTCAAGATTCTTATCTAGCTATTAAATATGATGGAAGTGTTAATCTTGTTTGTCCTCCAAGTCCAACTGGGTTTTCCAATAAGATTGGGAACTCTGTATTGTATATAGACATAGAAGACAATAGCGCAATAAAAGATTTAATAAAAGGGGATACTATTGAGTTAGGTATACATAAACAAGGAGACGTTATTGTTTATTCAGCAGAAGCGTTGACTTCTAGCATAGCAGCTCATCAGGAATTTCCAGTAGGCACTATTGAACCAGAACACAGACCTGCGGACACGATTACTATTCGAATTCCATGTAAGGCTGGTTCAGGGGCTAAGGATGCATACGTAACGATCAATACTGATGGTAGTGTTGATGTTAGTGCTGGAGCTGTATTGGAAACAGCTATCGACTGCATGGGATATTGCATGGACATGAATGATGCAACGATTGAGTTATGCAAACGAATAGGTGCTGACCTTAACATAACAGCACAGAGAAGTGAAGATGTTATTGTTTATACAATAGATGTAACTAATGCCTCTGTAGGGCAAGGAACTTTCACAGAAATAACTACTACTAATGCATTGCCATCAGAGTTTCGTCCAGATGAAAACACTACATGTGAGATAAAGACTGTAAACGCAGCAGGGTTTACTGACACAGCATATGCTTTAGTTAAGACTGACGGTACTGTTGTCCTTTCTTCAGCAGGCAATACTTTGGATACTTCAAGTCCAAACACAGCTGTAGCAATTGTTGATGACAACCAATTTGTTTCTACGACAACTGAAACTGATTCAACTACTGGATTAAGTTTAACTGCTGTTCGCGAAGGTGAACTTGTTGTGTATAAAGCCAGTGGTGATGGATCAACAGGAATAAATGTTTCTTCAAGTGGAACACAAGTTTTCGCACCAGGAACATTTGATCCTATCCTTTGGTGTGCAGATGAACCTATATCTGTTCCTCTTCGCACAGGCAATAATGGATGGGGAAGCGAAGCTAACCTTGTTCTTGAATCTGACGGTAGCGTTAAAATATATAGTGATCTTACTACTGTTAATGCAGCAACAATAGAAGGCAATACGTGTCGTGCTTTGACATGGGATCAGTCAACTTTCGATGAAGATGAAGTTGAATACTACCAAGGAACAAGAGGTCCTAATGATGCTCCAGGTATAAGTATTGGAGACTGGGTTAAGACTGCGTTCCGTAAGGTAAGAGATACTATTTGTGCTGGAGTTCAATTCCTATCAAACAACGGTATAACTGCCGACCTTAACCTTGGATCTATAGACCTTAAACTTAGACCAGATGCAGGTGGTTATCGTATTGCTGTCAACCCTGATTCAACTAAAGCAGGAGCAGAAATACGAGTTGGCACAGATGGAGCAGTGAATTTCCATGTTAACAATACTGCACAAGCTGCTATCAGTAACGGCGTTCGTAAGTTTATGGGAACATTCATGAACCTTGGAAGTGGAGATATCTTTAACCCAACATCTAATGGCGTAGGTAGACTTCCAGATGTGTTTATCTTAAACGGAGAAGGTCGTATGCATTATATGTATGATGGAATGACTATTGGAACATATCGTAGACTTGTTCCTAACGCACAAGTTGGAGGTCTAATGGACATCTTCTCAAGTGCATTGTCTTTCGTTAAATCTAATATAGACCTTAAGGCTGTTGGTTCTACTTTGCTTAAAGCCGGCGGCAATATTGTTACTTCTGTTATACAGGGAAAACCAATTGGGCAATCTATTACTGGAGCATTTAAGGAAGTGGTAGCTGGTGGCATTGGACAAGTGTTTCGTCCAGACAGCCCTATCGGTGCAGTAATGAACAGTAACAATGGATTATTCTCTGGTGTAATGAAGATGTTGCCTAATGGTTCTGCTAATATTATTAGTAAAGGGTTAGACTTTGTTCAAAACCAATGGCCAATGTCAACAACTTACATCAACACAGCTAAGAAAGCGATATTCGGGAATTATGGTCCTTCATATGTTAAGAATATTTTCCCACGTAACACTCAGATTGTAGATGAACTAGTAGCCATCGAAGCTGTTCGTCATGAAATGACTATCGTGTATCACGTATGTGGTAAGAATGCTGTTGTGCGTAAAGGGCAAACTCAATTACAAGGAGCCCTAAAAGGATCTCTTTGCCCAAGTCATGACTTAATGTTCTTTGTTTCTCCTAGTGTCCAAATTCTTATTTACCAAAATGGACAAATAGTGGTAGAAGCATCAGAACAAACACAATTGACAGACATGTATATTCCTTTCACAACGATCAAACTTCCTAATATGCGTACTATCCCAGTTGATGTGGAAGAAGTAAAAGAAAAAGTGACTAGCAAAAAATCACGTGTTACTAAAAGAACTAGAAAATAATGAATAGTTACGGAATATCAAGTCTCAGGAGACTCGGCAAGCGTGGGGGTCTCCTGATCAACGGGAATATCACCGTTAATGACAAATACAAGATGAACATTGACACTGTTAATAGGTTCATTGAAATCATCTCTGAAAATTCTGATGACATCTATGGAGGAAGTATAGACGAAATCGTTTTTCAAGGTCATAAACAACCCCGTGATATTACCGATATAATCGACTGGCTAAAGCCAGGCGGTATAGACACTGGAGGAGACAGTGGACTGGGAACAGTCATACAGTTTGATGAATCAGTGTTTAGTGGAGATGGATCAGAGGCCCGTCCAATCACGCTTAGATATGATTATCTAAAAGAGGTCCATCATAACGAATCGCTCTTTGGTAAAGGAACAGAAGGCGATCTCTTGGGAGTTGTAGCAGGAGGCAATGTAAATCCGCGTGATTTATTACAGTGCTTTGCTGACGACTTGTTTGAGATCAACCAGATAACAGGCTTGCTTGAATTAAACCTTTGCGTAGCGAAACGGTTTACCCTTGAACAAGAGGCGGATCGTAGGAGAAGGAGCAAGAAGAATATTCCTACTCCAGTTGGTGCTATAGATCCATCTGAGGTCAAGGCATGTTTCCCAGATGATCTATTTGAATATGATGCTGATGGGAAATTGAGACTAAAATATGCAAGAGCTAAGAAATATAAATTGATACACTAATGGCTAATGATATATGGGTTCAGCGGTATCAGGCGATACAGACGCTTCAAGAAAGCTATAATTACGTAGAATCTTTGGCTGCACAGATAAAGACGTCTTTTGATATAGTCGAAGACAGTGTGCCAGAAAGGATTCTTGGGTATTCTACGGCTTTGGTTAAGTATAGCAAGTTACTGAACTCTCTTTGGCCAACTCTGTATAATACAGATGAGTATGATTTTGCACTTACTGCTGAAACGCCAAAACTCATCCTTCCTCCAACCATGGCTCTTGATGAAGATGGCAATCCATATACATTAGACACTCCATCAAGAACTAATACTGGAGATGTGCTATTAGACAATGAGGCATCTATTTTAGCTAATGACGCCAGAGCGCCTGGATTTAAAGAAGAGGCAGAGGTGAACATTGGCTGGTTTGGGAACATGGTTAATCTGTTGAATAACTATATACCAGAGACGGCTCCTCAATGGACAATGTTATGGAACTTGATTCGTCAGGGAATGGGAGCAATGACCCGTTCTTCATGGTGGGAGTCTTCTCGTTTGAATATGCCATTACCTATACCTGAATTTGTTGGGCATCCAGATGATGTTCTTCCAAAAGAATGGGAAGGGAACAAAGGAGAATTGCTTCATGACCAGACTTTTGTCTATGGAAAGAGCGAGGTAGTGTTTAAGTTATACAAGACACATGACATATATCTAGTAGAGATAAATGTAGGTGCTATGTCAACAACTTCTTCTATTCATATAGCAAGACGTTCTATTGGTAAATGTCTGGTACAAGATGGGTTATGTAGCTATCTAGATAATTTGCGCATTCCTGTCCTTCATAGAGGGGTCAATGGGTTTGAGTTTGGTTACTGGAATATATTACTAAATGAAAGCAATGGTATCCTTGACTTATCAGTGTCTGGGGTAACCGATTTGACAGTTGGGGAATTGGCAGCTAATACAACATATACTGCAGCATTCATTATTAAACCTGACCGTTCATGGCATAATGCAATAACAGAGGAAACACCATGGGGAATAAAAGTCTCTAAGAAAGGACAGATACTTGTCTATGATGTTGAATATCTAGGGCGGACACATGGTCCAGTCCCACCACCACCTCCTGGAGGAACAATAACGACAGAGAATATCTCAACTTGTGTTTTTGATACAATCAAGGCAAATGAGTTTGTTGTAAGCAAAGAACCACCTAAGGATCCTATTATCGGAGGATATTATCCTTTGACATATGATAATATAGGGACTGCAGTCTTTGGTAAAGTTATCAGTAATAAGTTTGAGCTTAATGATCATGAGATTGGTCCAACAAGAGAAGATGGAGATATAGTTTACTATAGTAGTGTTGGAGATAATGTCATCTTCAAATCTATTAGTTCTAAGCATTTTGTAACTACAAAAGAGACTCCGCATCCTCCAACTAACAATGTTAATGTTCCTGAGGTTGTAAGAGATTACACTTATTCATTCTATTTTGAACAAAGCAAAGTGTGCTTCTCCCCTACTGCAGATTCAGGAATGGATATTCCAACTGACTATGTTCCATTAAAGCCAGTGGCTATTCCAATGAGTGGATATGTCTATGATGCTGAAAGAAAAAAGGAAGAGATAGATGTACAGCTTGTTGCTAATGTCAAAGGAGAAATTCAAGCATATGGACTATATGCTAAGAGTGGCGAAAAAAGATATGATTATGTATACGATTTTGTCAATATCCATCAGGCAGTAAGATGTGAGGCTCCAGCACGATGGGTTAAGCAAGCAGACAGGTTTGCTTTCTCTATCTATGTTGACAATGGATTGGTTGTGTATGAGTTTCAGGCTAACTATACGATTAATAATCTACTTACATGGGACTATGGCACATTCCGTATTCTAACTGAAGGGGAAATGCCAAGGAATTTATGTCCAACATCTCACTTGATTATACCTGTCGGCAAATTCTCTTATTTAATAGTACAGAGCAATGGCGGTGTACGTATCGTTGTTGGATACACAGTAACGAAAGATGAAGAGGATAATGATATCCTTACAGCTGAGACAATACAAGAAGGAGTGACATTCACTGGTGTATGGTCAATGCCTGTAGAATCATCAGATGGAGTTGTTCCGTCATTAGGAGTTACGCTTCCGTCAATGAGTGGAAAATTAAAATTAGCCCCAGTAAACACTTCTTTCAAACTTTTAGATGATGTTGTTTTATATTACACATGGCCATCTATGGCTATATCTAAGTTTGATTTAGATACAAACAATGGAACACTTTTCCATTTTAAGTATCAACTATTAAACCTTCGTGCTCCAATATTGATGCCTACGGGAGCAATATTGAATACAGATATGTCAATCCAAGAAATGTTGTCTTATAAAAATAAGATACGTATTAAGCTTGGGGATGGTTCAGTTGTAAGAATACAGCATATTCAAACAGATGAACTAACTGGGTTCAGTGGAAGTATAAAGAACGGAGACTATGATATGTATTTTATCCTCTGTGAGTTCATATGGGCTTGGCCTCAAATACAATGGATAATGAAAGAAGCGAATATAACAAAAGAGAATCTTAAGTATATCATTGATAATTGGGACGGTATAGCTAAGTCAGAGTATTTTGAGTTAATGCAAAGTCATATGGATAATACGAATGACGAGATAAATTATGTACAATCATTAATGGAGCAGATATATGCTGAGGTTAACGGGTCAGAGATCTCTGATTCAAGTTCAAGTGCAATTGTTACAGGATACGACAACCTAAATAATTTAGAATAAATATGGATAATTTTCACAAGATTCAGACGATGCGTGTAATAAAAGATCTTAAGTATGACTTACACGTAAAAGGATGGGTTAAAGTTAGTGGAGTGTCTTTCGATGTTGACTTTGATTTCAACGACGAAGCACCAAACAATCAAACTTATGAGTTGGGTTCTCCAGAAGCAAAATTCAAACATCTTGTTCCTATCGTAGAAGCTATTCATGATCAAATCCCAGGACGAATGCTTCCTAAAGGAGCAAAAGCTGGAGTTACTTATGATGTTAATGTTAAAGGCAATATTAACCTATTTGGAATATTAATGGGTAATGTTGATTTCGAATTAAAATCTGAATGATAGATTTCAATAAGCAGTTCAAAAACTCTGATAAGTTTCGTCAAGCAGCGATAGCATTCCAAAGAGACGGAGTATACTGCAAGGCTAAACCAGGAAGCAAAGCACATGATGCTTTCTGGACGCAAGAGCAGGAACGGTGCCTTCATGGGTTTGTCGCTGAGGACGGGGACTTTATTACAGGTTTCAACTATTTCTACTTAAACTACTGTCCTATCTTTCGTCAAAAAACAAAGAAGATTAGTGACGCATCAGGGCAAGAGGTATTTGTAGTGGAAGGAGTTGTGGACTTCCCTCTGTTCTATTCTTATGATGCAATATATTTTCATTACATCCAGGAATGTATCAACAACGGGAAGCATGCTGTAGTCCTCAAAGCGAGACGTAAAGGGTATTCGTTCAAGAATGCGAGCATGCTATGTCGGAACTATTATTTTATGCCTAACAGCAAGGGATTTGTATTCGCTACAGACAAGAAATACCTAACAGGCGACGGTGTGCTAAACAAAGCATGGCGTTACATGTCTTTCATTGACACACATACTCCATTTGCTAAGAAACGGCAGGTTAAGGACAGTGAGATGCATAGAAGAGCATCTATGTTAAAGACTGACGAATATGGTAACAGGATAGAGTATGGGTACATGTCAGAAATCATGGGCTTTTCATTAAGGAGTAACCCTGACAAATTAAGAGGTATAGTGGCGAGTCTTATATTCTTTGAAGAAGGTGGTAGTTTCTCAGAGCTTGAAGACGCATTCAACATCGCACGTCCGTCAGTAGAGCAAGACAGTTTTGTTACTGGGCTTATCTGTGTATACGGTACCGCTTCGCTGAACAACGAGTCGATGACAGCCATTTCGCGAATGTTCACTAACCCAGATGCATACAATATCCAATCAGTTCCAAACATATGGGATGATGGATCAGATGGCATACAATGTGGGTTCTTCCATCCTTACTATGAAAACCTGGAAGGTAGGAATAAAGAGACAGGTGTTCGTTTGTATATGGATGAGGACGGGAACACGCTTAGAGAAAAAGCAGTAGACTATATACTTGATGAGAGAAAAAAAGTTGTAGAACGTGCTATCTCTGATTTGAATATTGACGCATACATCATTGAGCGTCCTATTAGGCCATCAGAAGCATTAACAACATACGGAGCAAGTATCTTCCCGAAGAAGATGCTACAAGAGCAATTATTAAGAGTTAAAGTTGACAAGAATCTTAGGTTGTTGCGCCAAGTTGGACACTTAAAGATGCATGAAGGAAAGCCAGCATTTGTGCATCATGCGTCAGATGATAGCATACAATCTTTTAGGCTTAAGTCTAGTGATAAGAAAGATGGGGCAATAGTTATATGGGAACATCCTTCTCCTGAGCCACCACAAGGGTTATATATTATTGGAGTGGATAGTTATGATTTTGATGCCAGCCAGACAGACTCATTGGGAAGTTGTATAGTCTTTAAGAGATTTCAGGACTTCGAAAGCTTCCATGATATGATTGTCGCAGAGTATACGGGCAGACCTCAGATGGCTGAGGACTTTTATGAGACAGTGAGACGCCTTGGAATGTACTATAATGCAAGAATTATGTACGAAAACAATAACAAGGGGATATACACCTATTTTGTGAATCGCCACTGTGAATACATGTTGGCAGATCAGCCAGACGTGATTGACAAAATAGTAATGAACTCAAAAGTTCAACGGACAAAAGGGGTACATGTTACAAAGGATATACGTAAAGCGATGAACGGATGGATACGCGAGTGGTTACTTGATGAGTATTCAGATGCAAAGCGCAATGTAGAACGTGTGTTCTCTCAGGCATTACTTGAAGAACTGATAGAATGGAATGATAAAGGAAACTTTGACCGCGTTGCAGCTTTAGGCTGTGTGATGGTTATGAGACAGCAGATGTGGGTGAATGTAGTTAAACAAGCAGAAGTTGATAGGATACAAAAGATATTGGAAGTTCCAATATTCTCTAAAGCATTCTATGATGCTGCAATGACTCCAGCAGGAGGCAATATAGGAGCATTATTCAAATGACACTAAATCAGATAGTAGATGATATCCTTCTTACTTGTGCGTATGTAGACAAAGAGCGTACAAAGAAGCTCCATAGGAGACAAATAGAATCATGGATTCATGAGTATAGGCTTCTTTTGCTTAAACAAGAAGTAAGCAAGAACTCTGTAGTTGATCCAACGTATATATCTTATCTCTACTTTCATTTTGACCAACCTGCGTCAGAGACTATTACTTTTGAAAAGATAGCCGATAGGAATATCTTACTTCCTATGGAGTATGAAATATACAACTCAGCTGCACAGCGATACTTACATGCTTATGACTCCATTGAGGATCTTCCAGAACTTGCTCCTCTTATTGGGCGTATTGGTATTGTGTCTGCTACTGGATATAGTGCATCATCTGAAGCATGGCCAGTAACTGTAGCTGATATTTCTAGAGCATTTTTTGCTGGCAATTCCAAATGGACTGGCAGCTGGCCACATGCGTCAGTTTATGGGAAGAAATTGAGGTTATGGATCCCACAAGATTCACTTGTAAAAAAGAAAATAATTGACCCGCCGCCACCACCTCCAGCTCCAGGGCCACCTCCGCCACCTCGACCAATGACGCACGAGGAGAAGTATTCTTATATTATAAAGGCTGGAGTCATATTGGCTAAAGCGGAAGATTATGTTAAATATAGACGAGGAGACTTAGTGCCAACTCCTTATACTGCTAGTGCGGCCTCCTATAAAGACTATGAGTATCCATTACAGGAAGATAAACTTCCACGTATTAAACAGATGATTTTTGCTAACGAACTGCAATGGGTATTCCCAGCTAGAGATACGGCACAAAGCAGTCAGATGGCTAAGATGGAAGAACAGGAATTACAGAACAATCCTACTACTTTAATGCAGGCAGGAGCTGATTTATATGCTGAGATATGATAAAGCTAAGCAACGATATTAACAAAGCAGAACAGGAGATAATAGAAGCAAAAAGGCTGACAGCTCCTTTACCTAATCCTACAAACTGGAATGTTCCTACTGACCATGGATTAACAGGCAGACAGCTGTATGTTCAGTTTTGTATGCGCATGGCTAAGTTCGATATGGAGTTTGCCACGCTTGATCCAGTGATGGCGTCAAGTTGGATTAATACTGGCATGACAAGGCTTGGCCATGAGTTTGAGAAGAGGCTATTGGCAAATCCAGGAGATAGATCGGCACTTATATTATTTAAGCCTTATATAAGTGAGGTGGATTTAACCCAAGAGGTGAGTAATCTTGAACCTTATGAGTATAAGTATAATATTCCTGTTGTAACTACAACTTCTAAGAAGTTATTGCCAGAAGCAATGCATATATATGCTAAACTAACTAAGACATTTGCAGATACGGAGGCAGGAAAAAGACAAATACCAACGTGGTGGCCTTATTTCTTAAATGGTACCACTCATCAATGGGAAGCAAATGAATTAAAGATGGCATATCTAGAAATAGATGGACCAGATGAGGCTAATTTGCCGTTTTGGACAAGTAACTCTTTCTCAGAACTTGAGAATGGGCCCTTTTCTAGGCTATGGGTTAAAAGAGATCCAACGGGGTTCCCTATTCATATTATCGTTAACTCAATTAGAAACAGAGCTAAAGGACTTGATGGGTTTATTAACTCTGGTGCGATTCCTCCAAGTTCAAGTGAGGCAGATGAATTGTTACATATAACAAAAGTTGGCATGTTCTTTTTGGATTTTGATGGTTTTTTGGCGAATGCTTTCATAGATACGTCTTCTGATCAGTTCATTAAGATTCCAAAGGAATATCATAATGATGTTGTTGACTATGCTATTGACGCATACTTTGAGAGCATGTTCTTCCATCAATTTGGTAAGTACAGCATGAAACAAGCTCGTCAAGATGCCGAAGGAGGGTCGCAAACTGCATCAAGGCAGGGTAAACTTGACGCTGTTCCACCTCAGCGTTATAAGGTGGGAGCGGGTGCGTAAAATAATATGTAAAAATTGAATTAGAATTATAATTATGTTAAATCCAGTAACTCATTTTTTTGTTGGTCATGCTGCGGACACTGACAACGCCACTGCAGCCGTAACTGCTGCGAACGCAGATGAAGGAACAATAGGAATTGTTGGTGCTAATAGTACTGTATTGTTAAAGAATATGAATGGAGCATCTCCAGCTCCTGTTCCACATAACGGTTTTAGAATTGCACAAAAACTAGACATGGAAGGAGAAACGGATATTGGGAAATGGAGGTATTCTCCAGTTATTACACCAGACTCAGTACGTATGGCATATGCTATGAGAAATCCAAATTGCTCACAGGTTTCTCAAAATATAGCATGGGCTGATGTTTATATGGCTCATGCGGATCCAGTTAAACATAAGGTGACTATTGAATGTACTGGTGCAGCGATTACAGTGGGGAGCACTATATGTCTTGAAATAGTGTATAAGAATGTAAGAGATTTGTCTCCTCAGTTTAAATATGACCTTTACACATATGTGATTAAGACAGGTGATACAATCCCCGGTATTATTCAGTCACTTGTTGCATTGGTGAAGAAAGATCCAATGGCTCACGATAAATTAACTCCATCTTATCTTATTGCGAACGTAGGTGGTTCAGATCACCACTATCTGGTTCTTGAGGCAAAACTTCCTAAATATAAACTAAATCAACGCTATGAGTGGCAGATGATATCTTTTGATGCATCATTGTCTGTTATAGCGCCAGGTCAAGATTTTATACATACTCCAGCGTCAAGAGTACTATGGGGTGGGACTCCAGTAACGGTAGCTGGGAACGAAGGAGCGGGCTATTACCCTATTGTAGCGGATAAAGAAAAGAGGGCATTGGCTTATCAAGGCATAACTAACTGGACTGCATTCCCTGTTGATGTCCCTGAACTGTATACAGTGAAAGGGGAGGATTATTGTAAACTATCTGTCCCATTTGCAAAAAGGTATCGTTCAGCAGATAATGTAGATGGCAAATTAACAAACGAATCTTTGGAGATATACTTAAATGTATCTTATGTCAGTTATGTAGCTGGGGCATCGGCTTTAGGAAGTGCATTAGTTAGATGTTGTAATTATGCATAAACAAACGTTTTTCTGTTTTTTACGTTATAAAGCAGAAATAATAATATAAATAACTACTAATTGAAATAAATAAAAATTATGTTAAATCCAGTAAATCACTTTTTTGTCGGGCAAGCCATAGACGCCGCACATACTGCAGCAACTGCTACGGTCGGAGAAATATGTGTTGTGTCTCCAACTGGCACTGCCGTGTCAGCAGCGACTCATAATGGCTTTAGGATTGCCCAAAAAATATCTGCAACTGGGAATACTAATATTGGGAGATGGAGATATTCACCAATTATTACGCCAGATGCAGTACGTAAAGCTTTTGCAGAATACGGAACAGTTAAAGCTCAAAATGCGCAGGCAATAGCTGCAGATGATATTGTTATTGAGTATGCAGCTCCAGTGGCGCATTCAATAAACTTTGAAGATACAGGCGGTCCTCTTACAGAGGGAACAAACATTTATCTTGAAATAGTGTATAAGAACGTAAGAGACTTGTCTCCTCAGTTTAGATATGATCTATATTCATATGTATGTGGTGCTGCTTCTACTTCTGCTAATGTTTTTGCAAGTTTTCAAAATCAGATAGAGAAAGATCCAATGGCGAGTACTAAGTTAACAGTCGATACAGCTACTAATCATCATCTGATTATTACAGCAAAAACTCCTCCATATAAGTTAACTCAGCGTTATGAGTGGCAGATGATATCTTTCGATGCATCTTTATCTTATACGAATGCAGCTCAGAGTCTTCTTAATACTCCAGCGGCTAGACAGACATGGGGAACTGCTGCTCCAGTAATAACAAAAGGGAATGAAGGCTCAGGCTATTATTGTATTGTATCAGATAAAGAAAAGAGAGCATTAGCTTACCAAGGTATAACTAACTGGACAGCGTTTCCTGTTGACCTTCCTGACATGTTCACAAGAGCTACAGGTACATACAGGTGTATACAGATACCTTTTGAAACATCATATCGTTCAGCAGATAATATCACTGGCAAAGGAACAAATGAGCTTTTAACTATATATATGGATATAGCAGGTGGTGTTACAAATCCTGATGCTTTACAAGCTATAATAGTCTCATGTTGTAACTACGCGTAATAATATTCAATTTAACAAACCATGGCAGAAGAAATTAATAATCAAGATAACCAAACGGATGGCAGCTGGAGTCCGTTTGATGGACTTGGACCATACCGCGGAGAAGATTCAGATTCAGATCAGTATCTGGATACGATGAGAGTTCGCGAGGAAGAGCCAGATTCGCCGTTTGGTGGAGACACTAAGCAGGCTAGACAGCAAACTGCCCCTCAACAAGAGGAAAAGAAAGAATCGGCAGAAGAAGAAAAGAAAGGCGGTGGCGTTCTTGAGCCTTTCTTCGATAACCAAGAGTACTTTGAGGACGCGAAAGGGGAAGAAGATGTTAAACCCGAAGATGGTGAAGCTCAACAAGTTTCATCACGCGGAAGGAGACCGGCTACCCTAGAAGACAAAGAAGCTCAAGAGATCAATGCTTTGTTTGATGTCTTTGTTGAAGATTACGGATGGCAAGATATTCCAAAAGAGAGTAGACCAAGGACAGCTCGTGAATTCTCAGAGTTTGTGTCTGCTGTTATAGCGGAAAATTCTAAGCCAGCTTACGCTCATCCAGAATTACAAGCTTTGGATCAGTTCGTTCGTGAAGGAGGGGATCTTAGCACATACTTTAAGAGTGTTGCTGAGATGAACTATGACACTATGACACTTAATTCGGAGTATGACCAAAAGAGAGCTGTAGCAGAGGTGTTGCGTTTACAGGGGTTTGGCCCTGAACAGATTAAGCATCGTGTGGAAAACTATGCCAAAGGCGGAGTATTATATGATGAAGCTCAATATGCGTTGGCGCAACTAAAAATGTATTCTCAACAACATAAACAAGCAACAATGCAGCAGCAATATCAGCAGTTGCAGCAAGAACAAGCTTTGACAGGACAGTTTATCGATGTTACAGCTCAGACTTTACGTCAAATGAATGATGTGATGGGAGCTCAGCTAACAAACAAGGATAGAAGGGAGCTGTTTGAGTACATGTTTAAGCAAGATCAAAATGGGCATTCTCAGTTTGTAAAAGACTATTCATCTAATCCAGTAAATATTATTACTGCCGCTTACTTGTGTAAGTTCGGCAATGAAGCCTTTAGAAGAATGGACAGTGGGGCTCAGAAAAGAGCCATCGATAGATTTAGAGAAACAATTGCGCAACAAAACACAAAATCAAGGGGAGCAGCCAGAACCGCTCAAAGGAAAAGCGGGGAACTAAGGTTTACTGACCTTGCTAAAATTTAATAATAACAAAAATCAATAAAGATGACAGATTCATTTATATCGAAAATGCAAGTCTACCGAGGGGAAAGACTGCATGGGTTTGTCGACCAACAAATGTTAACCAATGCATTAATGTTGGAACCTCAAAAGTTGCCACAAATTATATCATATATATATGGTACTAAATATGCTGGCTACTCTACTGCGATAGACCTATTGACTGGTGGATTGGGTCACAAGATTACTCTTGAGCGCCCATCCTACGAATGGAACCTTGAAATAGAGGATGAACGTCCAGTGCGTATATTAGGCGCCAAAGTTGGACCTGACGTTTGTGCTTCAGGAACTAACTATGGAAGGGGATTAGTAATAATTGACCTTACGTTAAAAGAAGCAGCATATGGACCAGGTGCTATCCTTGAATTGGATGACACAAAATACCAATTACGTGTGATGGCAGAGCCAATCGCTAATGGAGATGGATTCTCTTATCCATGTGTTATAGCTAATGGTGACATGGACGCAACAGTCCCAGGAGAATATCTTCTGCAAGACAAGTTTGTGACACGTGCTGGATCGTCTTATGAAGAAGGATCAGACGAAGCAGACATCATCTCATACAACACTGGTGCTAAATTTCGGAACTACACTTCAACAGTGCGTCTGAAAATTGATATCACTGGTAGCGCTAAAGCTGATGTGTTAGCTTACGCTCTTAAAGATCCTGTATCAGGCAAATCAACTTACCTATGGGCAGATTACCAACTATGGCAAGCTACTCGTAGATTTATGGAACGTATTGAATATCAATTGCTAACTGGACAAACAACTGCAACAGCAGACGGAACTTTCCAATTGAAAGGTAAGAACGGTCGTCCTATTGTAGCTGGCGCTGGTATTGACCAACAAATAGCTCCAGGAAACGTACGTTACTACACTGAGCTTACTGCTGATGGATTAGAAAACTTCCTTATGGACCTTTCTTACAATATCCTTGACATTGGCAACCGTAAGTTCGTTCTATTAACTGGTGAAATGGGAATGCGTGAATTAGACCGCGCTATCAAACAAAAGATGGTTGGTATGACATTGATCGACACTCACTTTGTATCTGGTAGTGGACAAAACCTTTCATTAGGGGGACAATTCACTTCATACAAGATGTCTAATGGTTTGGAACTTTCTTGCAAACTATTGCCATTCCTTGATGACCCTAACCATAACCGTGTTTTGCATCCAGTAACGAAGAAACCTATTAGCTCATACACTATGTATGTTCTTGATAACAGTTTCCGTAACGGTAAAGCAAACATTCAAAAGATCGTTAAGAAAAATCGTGAACTATTACAATGGGTTGTTCCAGGTTCATGTTCACCAAGCGGATTCTCTAATAGTGTTAACTCTATCGGAGCAAATGCAGTGGACGGATACTCAGTACAATTCTTGGCTGAAATAGGTGTAGCGATCCTTGACCCTCGCGGTTGCGGTAAAATGATCTACAATATTTAACCTAATTAAATTTAATTATATGGCGAGGTATCGGCTCGAATTGAGCAAGAAGAAAACAGCATGGGGAGGATTCAATAAGTTCCCTAATGCGGCCACCGTATTTGGTGTGCAAATGACCAGGACTGGGAACCTTACTACAGGACTTACTACTGACGATGTAGAAAGGCTCGCCAAAGCTACTGGCATGGAAAAAGAAGCGTTAATGCCGCCAACATTAGATCCAACTAGCAAGGTGGGTTCGTACTGGAAAACGTTTAATGTTAGAGTATCTGCTAATGGTATAGACATAGACACAACAAATCCTTTTGACGAAATCCTTTATCTCTTCGCTAAAAATCATCATTTGGTTGCTGACGGCTCTGAAAACCAGACAAGTCATCATGAATGTGTATTAATAAACGCAGATAAGGAAGCTATCGTTAAGAATGAGAAATTCAGAAAGATGCGTCAAGCTATGCGTGAGGTAGATAAGATGACTACAGACGAAATGAAACGAGCATTACGCATATTCGGGATTTACACGAAAGGTATGTCCAATGAATTGGTTGAAGCACGTCTTCATGACACAATAGAGAAGGATGTCGACAAGTTTATCAATATGTGGATTAAGAACAAGAACCGTGAACAGGCAGACATCTTGGCTAGTGCTATTGAGTTAAATATCATAAGAAAGAATAGAAACAATTATTACTATGGTACTGATATGATTGGAGCCTCTCATGATGAAGTTGTAGCTTGGTTTAAGCTTCCAAGTAATCAAGAGGTTGTTCAAGCTATCAAAAGTGAAATAGAGAATAAAAGCAAGATATGAAACTTAGCCACAAGGCTTTAAAAGAGGCGTTCCTAGCCGAGTGTAATCGTTCATCTAACTTACAACTCGGCAGGGCTTTCTTTCAGCCATTTGAAATAGCCCATTTCCTTAATGCAGCTTACATGCAATGCATCAATGACCGTATACGTGTCTTTGATGAAAGATTTACTCCATCAGATAAACGATTGACTGAGTCTGTTGACAAGTCTCCATTCCCTTCTTCTATGAGGCTACTCTTAGACTTTGGGACCCTGTATATTAGCAGCGGACTTATAAAAGAAGTGAAGGATTTAAAACACGATGGGTATGAGGTTGGGAGTTGTGGGGCTAATACTAGGCTTTTTAGAATGCCACAGGTAGTTATGTGGGTAAGTCCAACAAATGGAGAGGTACAGAGAGAGAGAATAGATGAGACGCCGTATCTTGTTAATGTTAATTTACATGAATACCACAACAGAACTAGGAAAGCGACGTTCCTTTGTCGTCCAATAAATCCTGTAGATGTGACTCGTATGTCGCTGTTGTATCAGGATCAAAAATATATGCCATATGTCTATTATCGTGTAAGACCTATTCTTGCTACTAACCCTAATACCAACAGAGACCATCATTTTATGTATATAGAGTTAAGTTATGAGTATTCTAATGGAGGGAATACATTGATGGTTAGTGCAGATATGATCAAATGGCCACCAATGCTTACAGAGTCAGATATGATAAAAGAGTCTGCAAGTAGATTTATAGATGTTATGTTTGGCTATGAGATAGCACAACGCGGGGCATCATTAGCCATGGAATCATTAGGTGTTAATCGCTCTCAGTCATTAGCACGTATAGCAACTGAAAGTATGCCACAATGAGAATAACCTGTAAAGAATTAAAAGACGATTTTATTGCAAGATGCAGGATGTTGATTAAAACAACAGTAACTGTAGGACAAAATTATGATAATAAAGCCTTGTCTGTGGCAAAGAACTACGTTGGAGTTCCAACAATAGATGAGGTTCGTAAACAGGCAATAGTTGGAGAGACAGATACTTCGTCTATTCATCCAGGAGATGTCTATATGACATCAAGAGAGGCAGTTACTTTCCTTAATACAGCATGGGAAAGACTTCACAATATTAAATGCAAAGAGATAAGTAATGTGTTGATGAATGCAGAGGCGCATTCGACACAGATAGAATCATTAATATATGAACATGATCAGTTATATCTAACATCGCCAATGATAGAGGAGATATCCCCTGAAGATCCATGGTTTAGCAAGAATAGAATTGATGCAACTTCTGCATCTTCAAGACTTTTCCAGTTACCTGAGGTTGTTGGTAGATATGGGCCTCCTACTATCGTAAGCTGTGTTATTCATGAATTTCAAGCAACTACAACAGGAGCTGTTTTCCCGCTTGCGTCACGTGTGTGTCGTCCTGTTAGTAGTAATGAGATAACAGGGCTGATTAATCTTGCGACTAACAGTAGGTACAACTCTGGATCGTTGTGTAGACATAGAAAAGTACAGAACGGGAGCAAGATTTTTGACATGATAGAAGTTTTCCATAGAAACGAGAGGATAAAAGAAGGTGAAACCGGATGGTTTTGGCAGTCCGGAGGATTATTCTTAGCTCTTGGATATATTCAGCATCCAAAACCTATTTCTGTAGCAGAAGTAGAGAGTAACAATAAACGTATTGTAGAATGCGCTTACCCTCATGAGATAAGTGAGGTGGCAGCAAAAATAGCTATGCTTGGAGAATAATGGTAACTAGAGTAAGAGATTTAAAAGGAGCGTTTATAGCATGTTGTGCCAGAGACAAGGGATTGCCAATGGGTAGAACGGCATTTCAGGACTTTGAAATAGCTTATTTCCTTAATATGGCATATGACAAGTGTGTTAAGACCCGTGTAGATGCTCTTGCTCAGGCTAACTATCAGATAGGGACTACTCACATGTATGCGAGTAGAGACCAAAAAACAGGGAACATCCTTAGTGAACTTGGCGCACTATATGCTCCACAGCCACAAGAGATGGAATTGTCAGTAGGGCTTGGTCTTAATGATTATAGATTTAAATTATGGGGCAGGAATAGTCGAGTATTCGAAATTCGTCCCGTTAATGGGGCAATGCCATACATTGTAGGAGCAGATCTTCATGAAGTTGCTATACAAGACAGGAAAGAAGCTGATAGGTTGCTTGAGCAAGCTGGCGCATTGCCAGCTCCAGGATCAGTTACGCCAAGGGCGTATGCCGCAAAACTCAGAACTCTAAGAGAAGGATTTTTTGCAAACTTGGCAAACCTGAATGTTACTTGGCCAATACGAATATTGCAAGGTCCAGAAGTAATGGACTTTTCAATACTTCTTAGAGGGTCAGCCCAAAATATAGAAAGATTGCCTTATAGAGTTGGAAGAGTTCGCACGTTCATGATAGAAACTGCAGCAAGGTTTACTGATGCAATGCTTGGAGCCATGAAAAATGCGATAAGAAATGTGTTTAAAGGCAAAGATTCGGATACAGGAGAAGCTGGGATAGATAAACTTATGACAGAATATTACAGACATGAGCCATTGGTTTGTCTTGAGCTGTTACATCCAATGTATCATGATACTCCAGATAAATATGAATTGTTTTGTAGCATAGAGACAATTAAACATCCCAGAGTGATAACGGAACATGAATTGAGAGATGAAGTAGAAAATACTATAGAATGCAATTTTGGATACGAGATCGCAGAGACAGCAGCTGATATAGCAATGAAAGTTCTTTCAGCTGGTGGAATGAAACCTCAACCAGGCATATAATATGGCAGATTTTGTAAGAAATAATGATAATTTCCAGAGTCGGCAGATGCCCCCTCAGAAGATCTCCTTGAAGAGAAAAACCAAGGAGTGGAGGGAGAAGAATGTCGACTATGTGATAAGGATGAGTGCTACGGCTAATCCTTGGTGTAATAACCCACACCGTATTTCCAACTATCAAGATAATGTTGATGCATATGAAGGGGTTTTCGATGAAGATGATTTGAAGTATATAACTAATCCTTTCAATGTAGAGGATGGATTACCTGCAAGACTAAAGGATTACAATCTTGTTAGACCTCTTGTGGATAGTATGATCGGAGAAGAGGTAAATAGGCCTGTTAAGTTCTCTGTTACACGTACTTCAGAGGAAGCAAACAACCAGTTTCAACAGAAACTAATGGAGATGCTACAGCAATTCTATTACGGAATGCTTATGTCATCTCTTGATCCTAATGAAGCTCAACAATATGAGGAAGGGCTTAAAAATGGACAAGTCCAGCAACCAGAAGAAATTGCCAGATGGGCACAAGAGAGCTACAAAGACGTGGCTGAGGACTTCTGTTCTCATATGTTAAAGTACCTTATACAGAAATTAGATCTACGTACAACATTCCTTCGTGGATATAAAGACCTTATTCTAAATAGAGAAGAGATATATTATGTTGGAGAGGAATATGGCCATCCAACTGTGCGTTGGGTTAATCCAGCCACATTCTGCTATGAGTATTCTCCTGATATGATGTATATAGACGATTGTTCTTGGTGTTCAGAAAGAATGATTGTGTCATATGCTGAACTACATGATAGATTTAACCAAGATCTTACAGAAAGTGATCTAGACAAGATATTAGATCAATTAGACGGAACAGGCACAAGTGGAAGCAGGCTTAATTCTGATCCTTATCAGATGGGGGCATACCATGAAGACAGACATTTCTTTAGTACTACTGGACTTCAATGGCCATTTCAGGTCATGTCTGCAGACTGTATAGAGGTATGGAAGGTTCATTGGAAGAGCTTTAGAAAAATATATTTTATAACGTTAAACGATCCAGCAACTAATCACCCAGTAACAGAAGTAGTAGATGAAGATTACGTATTTACCGGAGAAGAGGAAGATGTCCAAGAAGATTGGATTATGCAAGTTTGGCAGGGCTATCGTGTCGGCGGTGATATCTATTTCGGAATACGTCCTATTAGTGCCGCTATTGACCACGACGATCCTACTAGTATCACTATGCCTTATACAGGAATGGCTGCACAGGGCAAGTCAATCATGGAACTCCTCAAACCAATAAACATAACTTACCTATCATTATGGTATAGACTAGAACTAATGCTAGCGAGAGATAACGGACGTGTATTAAACATGGACGTGACACAGATCCCTAAATCCATGGGTATAGATATCCCTCGTTGGGCTCACATGCTAAAAGCAATGGGAGTAAACCTTGTTAATCCTTATGAGGATTCATGGAATGTCCCAGGAAGAGATGGTTCTCGCCCTTCAGCATTCAATGCTTTTACTTCTATAGACCTTAGCATGTCTCAATCAATAGGCATGTATATAGACTTGCTCCATGAGGCTGAACAGATGGCTATGAATGTTATCGGGTTCAATCAGCAACGTCTTGGGCAGGTAGGACATAGAGACCTCGCAGGAACGACACAGGAGGCCCTACAACAGAGTTATAACACAAATGCATTAATTGTATGGCTTCATGACAAAGTTAAAGAGAGAACGCTTAGAAAGCTCTTAAACGTAGCCATAGCTATCAGATATAGAAACGATGAGAAGTTCTTATCATATGTAGGAACAGACGGGATGAAGGTGTTCTCTAAGATGCCACAGACAGCATTAGAGAGCATGGACTTGTTTGTTACTTCATCAGCAGAAGAACAACGTAAACTAGAAGAATTAAAACAACTCTACCAACCAGCTATGCAAAACGGCGCAACATTGGTTGATGTATTGCATATGATGGAGTCAGAGAATATTACAGATATACGTCTGAAATTGCAAGAGATAGAAGCTCGCAAACAACAGATGATGCAACAACAGGAACAACAACAGCAAGAAATGCAACAGGCTCAGTTCCAACAAGTAGAAACAGACAGACAGATCAACTTAGACAAGGCAAATGCCGACAGAACACTCAAGAAATACGAGGCAGATCTAAAAGCACAGACAGAAATCCAAATAGCACAACTGAATGCAGAAACAAAGCAGATGGAAATAGATTCGAGAGCTCAAGACAATCCTGTAGAACTAGAGAAACTAGAGCTAGAGAAGATGAAATTACAGGCAGAGATGGAGAACAAGAATGCTATAAACGAGTTGGCTATGCAGAAGATGGAACAGGATGTGGAATTAAAACAACAAGATCTAGAAGCCAAACAACAAGCTCTAACTGGACAGTTAGCAGGCAAGATACAAGACTCCGACAGCAAACGTATGATAGAATATCGCAAGTTAGAGTTAGAACAGAAGAGATTAGAGATAGAGAGAGACAAGATGGAGGCAGAAATCAAGAAACTTCGTCTAGAACACGAGTTGGCTATGAAAGAATTGCGTGCTGAGTTTGCTAATCAGCTTAAGATGTACAAGTTAGAAGAGAAACAAGAGGTTAAAATGGCTAAACTTGAAGAAGCAAAAGACATTAAGTTAACCAAATTAGAGCAAGATCATGAAACTAAGATAGAAAAGATGGGTCATCAGCACGAAACAAAGGTTAAGAAGCTAGATACCGAAGGGAAGAGGAAAATAGAACAAATGGGGATAGACGAAGAACGCAGAAAAGAACGTAAAGCAGAGGAGAAAGCAGCAAAAGCAGCCAGAGAGAAGAAGAAAACTTCAAGTGGAGGATCTTCATCTAACAATAGTGGATCATCTTCGTCAGGAAGCAGTAGCAACAACAATAAGAATAGCAACAATAATAGCAATAACACCCAAAGTCCATCTAATGGGCCACAAATAACTATAACTAGAATAGGATTATAATGGCACGGTACGGCAAGAAGAATGGTAATATTCCAAAGTATGATATTGGGGGCTATCTAGGTGGTATAGGCGCCGGACTAGGAGCTATAACCACAGGTGCATATGGCATAGATAAACTTAGGAAGAAAGATATACCGTCTGGTGTTATTGGGCTTGTCGGGGCAACTGGATTGACAGGGTTAGGGGGAGCTATGTCTGTGGCTCAATACATGAACAACAAGTGGGCCGAGGAAAGAGCAGCAAGACTTGCCTCAAGGGTTGCTCCATGGAGGCATAAAGATGAGCCAAAAGGCCCTGATGGGGAAATTATGAGGTTTGATTCGTCTAATACTGCTCGAAACTGGTACCCGCCACAACATGCTGGAGTTCCAGATAGTACTCCAATTTATGTTCCATTAAGAAATGGAAAGGTTTATCAATCGACATATGGAGAGTTAATGAAATGGAGAGATCATATTATGCCTAGGACTCCTGTTATTCTTGGGAATAATGCACTAGCACAATATATGATGGGCGGGAAAAACGTTGGATATATACGGCCAGGTGGGATAGATACAGAAAAGGTATTAGGACAATATATTGCAAATAATGAAGATGACTATGGGGCTTTGGTGGATGCTTTCCCTGAACTTAAACATATAACTAGGCCAGCATATAATAATTTATATCAAGGCGCGTTTGCACATTTTTTGAATGATCCATCACAGTCCGGTTATGCTGGGCCACATGAGCTTCCTGATTTTAGCATTAACAACGGGTGGCAAGCTCGTAATTTTGTTGGGTATGCTCCAATACGAGCTCAACTGGCAGAAGCTAGGGCATCGCGGCATGGAGGACAACAAGCAAATACACCTAATAGGGGTTTCACTATTCGTAGAATTCCGCAGGCCCCACAAGCGCCTGACGTTAGTACATCCTCTGATGATACTCCATCCGCAGCTTATGGAGGAGAAGTTCCAAGGTATGACATTGGCGGTTATTTAGGAGGAGTTGGCGCAGGGTTAGGATCGCTTGCTTTAGGAGGATATGGGATAGATAAACTTAGAAACAAGGATAAAGTATCTGGTGGAATTGGGCTTACAGGAGCAACTGGGTTGGCAGGATTAGGAGGTTATATGGCTATTAATCAGTGGCTAGATAACAAGGCTAACGAAGTAATGATTGCTCCATGGAAAAAAGGGAAACCAAGTAACAGGCCTTGGCTTGGAGAGAAGTTTAGGCCGGGGGAAGGAGCTGGAGTTTATAGATATGTTCCTGGAAGAGATGATCCTCGGCACGCACCTGGTGCTACTGATGACACTCCTATATATGTTCCATTAAGAAACGGTAAAGTTCATAAGGCTACGTATAAAGAATTAGAGAAATGGAGAGAAGCTATTTATCCTAAGAGGATGGTACATGGAGTCAACCTTAAGCCAGGTGGGATAGATACAGATGAGCTTGATTCTCAATTTTTATTTAGCACATATGATGACCCAAGTACATTGGGGGATGCTTTCCCTGAACTTAAATACATAACCAGGCCGGCATATTCAGACTTGAGAAAGGGTTATTATGACACTTTTTTAGCAAATCCATTACAAAGAGGGTATAGCGGGAGACATGCTCTTCCTAATTTTAAAGTAGACGGCGGACAACAAGGCAAAAAATTTGCAGGATATAGAAATACGCCTGGTTTTTGGCAAAAGGCTCTTGATTGGTTATTCCCGTCTAGTGATCCAGCAAATACATCACAGGAAATAACTCCACTTGCCGACGGAGGATCTGTTCCTCGTTATGGATATGGAGGGTATGTAGGAGCCGGAGTGTCAGGTCTTCTTGGCGCAGGAATGGGATACGTTGGCTTAAGGGAAGGAGCGAAAGGGAATGATGGAGCTTTGAAGGCTGGGCTTACTGGAACTGCATTAGCGTCATTGTTGGCAGGAGGATTATATTCAGCACAGCGTGCACAAAACAAAGAGGAGGCAAAAGCAGCAGAAGCATTGCTTAAGATTAAAGCAATTAGAGAACAGAATGCCAAGTTAACGGCTGGGTCTAGAGCTGCTATAAAGAATAAGATGGCTACTCCATTTAATGGCAGCGACGATGAAGATGAACCTTCATTGAAGATGACTAATCCTGAGCACGAAATAGATCGTAGCCTATTACCTCAACATAACATTTATCAAGTTCATCCGGATGCTGCTCCTACTTCATTTCAAGAGTTATTAGAGATGCATAGAAGATGGGATAGCGGAGGTTCTCGTCGACCATCATGGATGACGCCAGAAATGCGAGAGCATTTACAGGCTGGAGACGAAAATTGGTTTAGTAGGTATCAGATTGACCCAGAAGAGTATGCAAACAGGATGCTTGCTGAAGTCCCAAGTGATGCTGACGGAGGAGAGGTTCCACGTTATGCCAAAGGAGGTGGGAATACTAAAATAGTACGGGGAGACCCTTCTAATAATTTTAATACTCCGATTCCTCCAGAAAGGTTAAAAGAATTTAAAGAGTGGTTTAAAAAATCAAAAATATCTCCGAGAGATTTTCATGATTATGATATTCAGGGATTTTTCTTAGATGTTACAAGTAAACATCCTACTGTAAGGCTAGCAAAGGAGCCAGGCACTGGAAAGGTATTTATGAATGATAAATACAAGAAGCCTAACGAAATTAGGTTCTCTGATGAATCTATTTATTCAGATTATCAGGGGCCAAGAAATAGTCCTTACTCACATGGGCAGCCTGGGCATTGGTATCTATCAAAAGATGTTCCGCCAGAATTAATGAAGAGGATACATGAGCTTGAGAATAAATTTAATCCAGGAAGAAGAAATACAGAGATGATATTAGATGAGTCTGATACGTGGGGTGGAGTTTATGTCCCTAGGTGGCTAATGGATAATTTTCCAGATAACTTTAAAATGCATACTAATCTTGAAAAGGACAAGGAAGGAGAAGCAGCTACTACGAAAACATATGCTGACGGAGGATATGCTCCTCGGTACGAATCTGGCGGGATCCATCCTTGGGCAATTGCAGCCGGACTTCCCATGATGGCTGCTGGAGGGTTAACAGATGCAATGGCAGCTGGGGGAGCATTAGATTATTATTCGCCAAAAAATAAAAAAGGGGAGCCACAACGTTGGCCATGGTGGCTAGGAGGAACAAGTGTTGGACTTGGAGGGTTAGGATCTTTGACGTATGGAATTGGGGCCTTTGACAAAGAAAGTGGCGATGCCCCATCTGATAGTAGCGGGTGGATTCCTCCATTTAGTCCATTAAGAAGAAGTCCAGCGAAGGCAGAAGATGGAGGTTATGTGCCAAGGTATGATGTTGGCGGAGTGTCTTCTGGAGGTTATGACCCATTTGCAGACGAAAGAAGGAAACAGATGTTGAACTGGCAGATGCAAATGGCTCAACAGGCACAGATGGATGAACAGATGGCAATGGCGGATCAGGATATTCCTATGGAAGCACATGGAGGTCAGGTACCACGTTATAATCCAGGCGGAGAACTTCCTAATCCTTTAGATGGAGCATATGGACAACCAGCCCCTCCAGGAATAGGGGACCAAAGAGCTGCATTAGAGCCGCCATATGATGCAAATAATCCTCCATTCCGTCATACTGATGAATATGATGTTTTAAAAGCAGCATTAAAGATGGGCTCCGGGATAGCGCTAACAGCTGGAGGATCATTGTTTCTGCCTTTTTCACTAGCGACACCTGTATTTGATAATACAGTTGGTAGAGACAAAGATGGGAATCCTCAACGGTGGGAAGCCGTGTTGGCATCACTTGGGGCAGCTGGACTTGGAGCTGGATTATTTTCGCGTGGGTATGATAGAATGGAGGACTGGGCTAATGACTTTGGGATACCTCGTCGTGCGGCACATCAGACTTTAAATACTGGTGTTATCGCTGGCATTGGAAATCCTCCAGTTGAACATCAGAGACAGCGAAGAGCAGCCGACGGAGGAAGAGTTGCGCGTCATATGGATGGAGTTATACCTGGAGCAATGGGATTAGCTTCTGTGCCTAGATATGACCTTGGAGGAATGATTGGTGGAGCTCCGATTGAAGCTGCATTAGGGGACACAACAGGAGACGCTATAGGTGGATTGGGCAATTATGGTATTCCTGAAACTCTAGAGAAAGCATTGAAGAAGAGAAAGATGTTTAAGATTGAGGATGTTCTCTCTCAGTTTGAGAATGGTTCACAGAATGCAGACATTGGGCTAGAAAGTATACTTAATGGGCAGCAGGCTGGAGCTCCAAGTCCTGAGGTTATTGCTAATGCTGCCGCTAATAATGTGCCAGTTGATCAAGACCCAAGGATAGCCAAGTGGGAACAAATAAAACAAAGAGGGAAGGATACAGCTAAGAAGGTTGGTAAGAAGGTCGCTGAAGAAGCTGGATCATTACTTGGAGGAGCAGTAGGGTCAGTAGCAGGACCAGCTGGCTCGATGGTAGGGAAAGAATTAGGCAAACTTATTGTTAAAGCTGGGACAGCAGGCTATTCGTTATGGAAAAACCATAAAGATGCAGTATATGCAGAAAAACTTCGTGATATACTTAAGTCTTTTGAGGAACATCAGAGTTCAATGCAAGACAAACAATTGGCTGTTGCCGATATGGTTGCCAATGCAGGCAAGAACGTGATGGCTACTGGAGGAGCAAGAAAAGTAAAGAACTATGGTATGCTTGCGGACGGAGGAGAAATTCCACGTTTTCAGGGAGTAAAAGTTCCAAGTTATTTATTTGGAGGGGAGGAAGATGAAGAGGACGCAAAGATGACAAATCAAGGAGCAGAAGGTGTTGGCTCTGGAGGCTTGAATTTCGATAAATGGGATCCAAAATCCGGATCGCAAAGCAATTACTATCAGCCTTTTGCATCAATTTCGGGAACTAATAGTAGAGGGGGTAATTTCGTGACTAATGATGATGGAACTTATTCGTATAGAATGTCCAATAATCCTTTCGATTTAGTGAATAAAGTACGAAATTCGCGTACGATGAGACACGGTACTGGAAGGTTCTTGTCTCGTGCAGTTCCATTCGGTGTCGGCATGTTCCATCCGTTCGCTGGGGCAGCATACGGCACAGCTAAAAGCTTTTTGGGACTTAACCCTACCGGATTGGCATTAAGTGGGATCCCATTAGCAAGTATGATCGGAAGTATGGGAACTGGAGCAAACCCATTGAGTTTTAATTGGAGAGACTTAAAAGACAACTTTAGTAACAATATGGAATCATGGGCTCTCCCAGGCATATGGAAAAAGAGAACAGGAAACATGTTTTATGACGCAATGAACGTTGCAAGGGCCGCTACTTTGGCAGCTCCATTATTAATATAACAATATGATATTCCCAAATATGGTGCGTCGCTTTGACGAGGGTGGCGAGCAAAATGAGCAAAAGAAAAAGAAGAAAAATCCAGTACAGCAAGCTTTAGACCTTGAACAAGATATTGAACGCGGTCTTAAGAATACATATACTGGGGCTATGCACGCAATAGGTGACGACTGGCGTAATCTTGTTTATCCTGCTGTTACTACAATTGGGGGTGCAAGTCTAGGAATGTTAGGCGGTGGGCTACTTGGATATATGAGACCAAACTCTAACCCTTCATCATGGGGGAAGCAATCAAGAGTGCTAAAAGTGCCTAAAAAAGACAAGAAAGCTATGGCTAATATGTCTAAAAGTGGATTTGATAATTTTGTCTTTGATACAAACTTTACAGCACAGGACCTTGAGGATGTAAAAAATGGTAAAATATCTCGTGAATTAGCAGCTAAACTTGCAAAATACAGTGCGAAAGATAATGAGTCTTATAAATATTCTGATAATCCAGAAGAGCCTAATTATCAGTTAATTGGGCCCGGAGAGGCACAAACAAAACACCTTAGGACTCTTGTGAATAAAGCGGGCCTTCGAGAAAACATCAAGCCAGATCCACGTGTTAAAGAATTAAGGCAGATTACAATTGGAGAGCCTACCGGGCAGCAATACAAGTTCCCTCAATTTAACATGGAATCTCCGATAAACACATGGACAACGTTTCGTAAAAATGTTCTTAAGCCTTTTATGAAAACAGCTCATGCAAATTTATTTGATAGAATAAATTGGGGAGGGCAAGAGTATGGTATTCCAACACAACCTAATCCTGATGCACGTCCAGATACCCCATGGGCAGCTAGAAAGTTTGCTGATGAAAAAATAAAGAAGGAGAATTTTGCTGATTTTCAGCCAAAGGCATATTTGAAGTATCTTCAAGATGCTCATCCACAAACTAAAGGCAAAGAGTTCTTTTCTAAATCAGGTCAGGATATGCTTAATATTTTAACTGGTGGGAACGACAAGGAGAACGCGAATTACGACCCAGATGCAGCAAGAAGAATGTTGCATAATATGGGATATGGAGCTGGACGTTCATGGAAAATGGCGAAGCCGTTTATATATAATAAATTCATGAGAGATTACTATAAATATGGACCAGAGCTTTTAACTTGGGCAAAAATGCAGTCAAGGCAAGATCCAAATCATCCACAGGATGTTCAATTTGGTCATGACCCAAATACTACTTTATCAAGAATACTTAAATCTCATCCAGAGAAGGTGTTCAAGCAATACGAAACTAATCCAACTGGATGGTGGAAAGGGCCTCAGTATAATTGGGGAGATTACTTGCGTGGACCAGCAAACTCTGCCGATCCATATACTCAAACAGGGCGTGATTACTATCTAGCATCTCAAAAAGAGTTTGGCTTAGATCGCAGGAAAGCAGGCATGAGTAAAGCTCAATATCATAATCTTCCTGATTATATAGATATGACAAATAGAGCGGCAACTTATCAGAATAAGATACTTGATTTAGCTAATAGTTTCTATAATCCTTCTCAAGGGGTCTACAATTACGAAGGGACTCCTGCTATAATTTAAAAATTATAAGATAAAAACACGATGGCATTAACAGAGCAACAGATAAACGAACAAATAGCAGAACTTAAGAGAAGAAGAGCCTTAATGCGTGAAGGAGGCGGCGGGTATGCTGGAGGTTCAACAGCCCCCTACTCTACTGGCACACAAAAAGGATTCTTTAGCAAATACGGCAATGGCCTTATTAATGCCGGAATGGGTGGCCTTGGCCTTGCTGGAGGATATTTGCTTGCTAAATATCTTAACCCAGGCAAGAATCCGTCTGATGTTATAGGAGGCTACCTAGCTCCAGTGAATAAATGGGCAGCTGACACATTCCCGACTTTGTATAGCGAGAATGGGACAATGAAGACTATAGGTAAAAGAGCAGGAAAGGTTCTTGATAACACAATAAGACTTGGAGAGAGTTCTGTTAGGGGTGGATTGAATTACGTTGGCAGCACGATAAATAATGCTGCAAATCAGCTAAACACAAGGATGAGTAACCTAAGTCAGTCTATCGATACTTTAAACAATACTCCAGATAATGGAACTCCATATCAGGATCCTCCAGAACGACCACCTGTTCAAGGTCAGGCTCCAGTTCAAGTTCAAGGACAGCCCCCAATACAGACACAACCGACTACCATGTTAAGCAAAGTGAAGAATTTCACGCAGGGCGTTGGTGACTTCCTTAAAGAAGGGAAAGATATTGTTCATAATGCCAAAGAAACTATTATTGAGCCAGCTAAACAGATTTGGGATGAAGCAAAAGGGGTATGGAATAGCCTTGAGGACGGTGGAGACGTTAATCGTTATGCTCCTAGATATGGTATCGGTGGATACATAGGAGGCATTGGAGCAGGGATTGGGTCACTTGGGTTAGGTGGTCTTGGTGGCTACAACCTTGGAAGGAAAAGATATGGAGAAGGAGCAGGGGAATTATCAGGAGCAGCTGCATTAGCAGGAACAGGAGTTGGATTAGGATTGTGGCAGTACTATAAGAATAAAAGAGCTGCTGACGAAGCAACAGACAAGGCTGTGCACCCATTAAATACCCCTAACTGGGATTCTCATCTTCTCCCAGTACAAGGTGGAGGATTTGCTCTTCTTTCTAGAGAGGAGATGAACAATCTTCGATCAGAAATAGAGGGTGTTGGAGACGATGAAGAGGATAGATTATCTGAATTATTCGATAAATATGGTAGCACTTATCATCCTGAAGTTTTAGATCGAATAAGGGCAGGACAGTACATGTCATTCCCAGTTGTAAACGGCCAACAATATACGCAAGCTCTTAATGCTTCTAGGCCGCCTAGGCAACAGTCTAGCGAAGAAGAGGATGCGTTATACGAGGAAAATAAAGCGAGAGCTTTTAGAGAAGCAGAGATGTCACATGCAGAAGAACTTCGCAGAATACAAGAAGAAGAGAGGAAGGCCCACTTGCTTGAGGTTAGCAAAAATCCAGATACGGCAAAAGCATATGACAGGTACATGGAGTCTCTCAGCAGTAGTCCAGGTAGCAGTCTTCCTCAGGCTAATGATATTAACGCTTCTGCTTATGGAGGATCTATCCCTAGATATGAAAATGGTGGGTACTACCCGCAATATGCGCCACAATATGCGTACGGAGGTTATATGGATGACGCTCAACAGGAGGTTCCTTCTTATGAGAATGGATTTGCAGGCCTATTGCGTAATGGACTTGATGCATACAACTGGATTGCAGGACGAAGGAAACGATCACAGATAGATGCGGCTAATGGGACACAACCACAAGGTAGTGCTATCCCATATCAACAAATATCTGATCTTCTCACACAGCTTGACAACTCTTCTATCCGTCCAGCGTTAAGTCAAGGATTAACTGCAGCAGGACGTGCACTTGAAGGCCCAGCAGCACCAGAAAGTGAAGGGGCTAGGTTAGGAAAATCCCTTTTAAGTAGAGGACTTGGATATGCTATCCCTGCAGCATTAACATATGGAGCAGGCTTCTTGCCTGGCCCATATGGAGTTGCAACAAAGGGGCTGATTAAGGCATTAGGGATGGGCAATGCAGCATTGAACTTTTTCGGAAGTAACCCGGTAGGGGATTACATGGCAAACCAGGTATGGAAAGTTCCTGGAGCATTAGCTAGTATCCCCGGTAAATTGGCTAGTTGGTGGAAAGGCAAACCTAAGGGACCTGTTCAAAAAGTAGACCAATATGGAAATGTGCATACATATGTTGACTCTGGCGTTGGAGGAGTAAGTCCTAGAGATATCCAGCAAAGCATGGCATCTGGACAGCCTGGTCGTGGAGTTATGAATACGCAAAACGAATATCCATTAAGTGACGACGAACTAAATGCTCCAATTAGTCCTAGCAACCTAATACCTAGGAGTCTTCCTACTCAAGGGCAGGTTCCTTCAGTTTATGGTGGGCGCACAAAGCACATAAGTACTACTTTGAATACGGAGAATCCAAGCCCTTATAATGCATCACTGCGTGCTATGCCACAGGCAGCTCAACCAAGTAACAGAGTAGATTCAGGAGCTGGACCTGAAGTTTCGCCACAAGCGCCACCACCACCTCCAGCTCCAGTCCAAAATCAAGTAGCTAATGTAACTAGTCCTGATTATGTTGACGATGAGACTGCGGCACAACAAATGGCACAGGAGGCTCCACAACAAGCTCCACAAGCTCCACAAGCTAATACAGCTGTAACACAAAGCCCAGTAACTGCAAGACAACAAAGATTTTATAGGCCAATGCGAAGGCCTCTTGCGCCTTATCAATCAAAGGTGCCTATTGAGGGACCAACTGAAATAACTTCAACTAGACCTAAAGGATTCGTAAGTGCGACCCCTGCTCCGCAAACAAATATATATGGTAAGTCAAATTATGCACCATCGATAGCCGTACAATCTGCAAATACACCAGCACCAACTCCTATTCAACCTACTGCCGGACAGACCCCAAATAGGATGGGACATTATGGAGCAACAACGTTTGGTAATCAGCCTGGAGCTTATGTATCTCAAAGACAAAGGCAAACTCCAATTATAACTCCACAGGTAGCACAACGGATGAATACGGCAGCTCAGAATGAGAGAAGAGCAAATAATGGCGGTCTTGCGTTTGGGACAGGCAATATTGGGAATTCAAATACACAACAAGGTGGATTTCCAAATTATCCACAGGGAGCAAATGCTACGGCTACTGCCACTAGGTCAGCAAATTTGCCTTATGTTGCGCCATTAACTCAAAATACTGTTCAGCCACAACAAGCGGGATCATATGCTTCTAGTGCTGCAAATCCAGATGCTGCGCAACAAGGACTTATAGGAATGGGCCACCCAGTCGTACCATTACTACCTCCTAACCAAACTCAAGGATATCAACAACCACCAGACACGTATACTGTTCCTGGGACTGGGGGTTTTGGGGTTGATAGTAATTTCCCACAGCAGAAACCTGCACCATTACCTAAGTATCGACCTCAACCATTGAACAATCGACCTCAACAACGATCTCAACAACAATCTAATCAGTCTAATTCTGGCATTGGGGGAGGATTCTTGGCTTATGGAGGGCAAGTTCCTCGTTACGGATATGGAGGACGTGGGATGGATGATCGTTATAATAGATCAGCAACATCAGTTCTTGGCAGTTTGTTGGGAGGAGCATTGGGATTATGGGGAGGACGTAATTATTCTAAGAATGCATTGCTTGATCAAATTCGTGAAGCTCAAGAAGCGCAAGACTTAGTTAAATTAAAAGAATTAACAGAATCTAATCTACCTTACGAACATGGCGCTCTTGGAGCATTAATGGGAGCTATGGGCGGAGGTGCTTTAGGATATTGGGGAGGATAAAATATGGCAAAACTTCAAAAACCTAAGAGCCCAGTAGCAATGGGGTTAACCCTAAGTATGCCTATGATATCCGCGTTAGGTGGCGGATGGCTAGGGCATCGTTGGGGTAACGCAAAAAGGGAAAGGAAGGCAGTTGCTGATACTAATAAAGCATTTTCTCGTGGAGCGCTTCGTACCGAAGATTTCTCCAAGATGAATCGTGAGTTTGTTTTTGATAGTTCAGCAAGAAAACTTGCTTATCCATTCCCAGAAGACATCCCAGATGACGAAGGAACAGTAGTACTTAAACATACTGCTCCATGGCTATGGAATACAGCCAAGGAAGAATGGGGTCCTTCTATGGATAAGAATGAACGTGATGTTCAGAAATGGATAGATGTTGTACGAAGGAACCAAGAGATAGCTAGAAGGGCTAATGATATTATAGAGAACTATCGTCTTAAAGGTGGTAAAGGAGGAGAATATGAAGGAGAACTTCGTAATTCTATTGGAGGATACAGGCCAGAAGGATTGTATTACGGAAAGGGATTCGGAGGTTCACCTAGGGGGAAACATGGTGAATTTATATACAAATACAATGATCCAGTAGAAGACCCGCTTAGCGCACGTGCAGGACAACTCCCTTTCGAGATGAAAGATTACCCGCAAGATGAGCCACATCCAGGCCTTTTGCCTAAGAGCATTGTTACGAATGGAGGGTACATGTACAATCCTCCCTTGTCTAGCAGACAGGATCCATACCCTCTAATGTATCAGATACATATGGGTGTTCCAGGGGCAAACAGACTCGCAATGGCTGATGGCGGGGAGGTCCCCCGTGATGGTGGCGAGGTTCCTAGTTATGCTAAAGGAGGAGACAATACTTTCATACAAGATTTTTATGACAATTTTGGCGGCAATTTCCTTGGACGTCGTGTCCGTAAAGGGGAAACAGAGGCCATAGGAGCTTTACTTGGTCTTCCTGGATTCAGGGAAGATTATGAGGCTAAATATGGCAGGCCATGGGACTTCGCTCTTCATGAAATGTTACAAGGTAGCGTTACTCCAGAAATGGGAGACGTTCTTGCTGACAGGACTACGGATGCGATGAGGTTTATGAATTCTAATAATAACCTCAGAAAAGGATTCCTTAGCTATAGTGACTTGGCAAGGTCATGGTTTGACCAGAGATCTAAGCCTGGTTCTCCATTGGGATATATGGGGCATAACATTGGTAACTGGATTGCTCAACTAGGGAGAAACTTAGCCCCAGATCAAGATGCATATGCAGATCCAACTAATGTCACTGGTGGATTAAGAGAGTTTACCTATAGGCCTCCAAGTGAACGTAATGTTTATTATGAAACACCTACTCCTGGAGGACCCAAGAAAGTGCAATTAATGCCAGGTGCTGGGCTTGTTGATAGGGTAAAGAATTATGTACAGAATAAATACAATGAGCTTACTGCTGTTCATAATCCTGAAGTTTCCATAGTAAGACACGAAGGGGAAGATACTATTCCTAACCTTCTTATGTCTAAGCCATTTAATCAATGGACAGAGAAGGATTTAGCTTATGCAATAGATCAAAAGATTCTTCCAGATCCAGAAAAGGACCCAAAGGGGTTTGATAAGATATTAAAGCAAGTACAAAGCATAGCACAAACGCCAGAAGGAATGTCTCTTCGGGCTTTGTATAAAAACGCAGGTCGCCCAACTACCGAAATCCCTTCAGATGAGGCAAATGAAAGGACTAGAAGAATGGCAAGGGAGAGATTAGAAGGCAAATTCCCTGGTCAAACAATAACAGAGCAAGATATAGATACTGATTTAGCACTACAGCATGCTAATGATATGGCCCGTAGAAATGCAAGTGCGCTTCATCCATACGATCCAAAATTAAATCAGTATGCGAATCTTGGCGAAGATTCAATAGCACAAGGGACGTTAAAAGAAATAAGGAAAGGGAAAGTCTTTGAGCCTTTCAAGCAAGACGAACCATTACCGGACGTTCCTGAAAAACCAAAAATGCAATGGGCTAAGCTGCCTAATGAATATGTTACATTAAAAGACGGAAGAGTTGTTAACAAACTTGTTCGTGTGCCTGTCCCACCACCAGCTCCACGCTATGACCATAAAAAAGCGATGGACTACTTTGCTCAGTTCAGTAGGGACCCCGGGATGGAACATGACATATCTCGTCCTGGCACATTAGTTCCACATACTCCTATAACATTAGGCCCTGACGATAAAGCCGAGGGATCTGATGTGTTTACTAGGGACTTTGGAGCAAAGACTATGCCTGATCCTAACTTTGTCTATGATCCTAATCATCCAAACGAACAACCTAAACAATTAAGAGTAGGGAATACTGGGTATGGAGAATATGCAAATAGGTTCTATAGATATGATGTGCGTAATTTAGGCACAATAACTCCAGAGCAAGCCAAGCCGCCTGCATTCCCATGGAAAACATTTAAGCTCTTACAAGAGTCAATGCCTGCAAGGTATGCTGACTTCCAAAAGGTACGGCCATATTTACCAGAAGGACTTTTGAATTCTCATCTTGAGCCATTTGAGATTCCTGCTAGACCAACTAATATAAGGCGTCCTATTCCTATGTCGTTAAGACGGTTAGGATTAGCAGTGTCTGAAGCAGAGGCCGCAGCCGAAGCAGAAGGAAGAGACTTTAATATTAGAGATGTACTTCCGCTTGGTCGAGTTCCAGCCTCTGCAATACGCAGTACTGCTCCAAATATGGCGCAGAGACGAATCGATAAAGCAGATCCTCTTCATTTGGCTAAATTATACAACGAGAGTGGACTTGCTAACGAGCCTCCATTGTCAGTGAGGACGGGTAGAACTAACCCATTATACAAAAGAGGGAGTATGAATGAGTGGTTTGCTTCTAACCCTAATGAGGCTGCAAACGCAAGTGAAATGGACGTACGGAGTCCTCATTGGACAGCTCAAAGGGCTCCACAGGACATAGTAAATCCTTTCCCTGCAAAGCCTGGAGTGAAACCCCCAGGTACTCCATATTTTAATACTTTACCTTACATAGCGGGAAGGACTCACAATGCTCAAAGGCTTTCGCAGCAATTGAATGCGGCCGAAGCAGAAGATGTGGCAAGGGGACTTGGACATACTGGTCCATTATTTCGAGCTCCTGACTTTGATGTTCCAAGCGAAGGATGGGAAGGATTTAAAGCAGGAGCAGCTAAACTTCCAGAATCAGAACGTGACCCTGCACCTGGGACTCCATATAGGAGTGATATCCCTAGATTCCCTGCAGGCGCTCATGATCCAAATGTTCTTACTCGTCACCAGGCTTTGAGTATTAACCCACCAGTAGCACAACCTCAAGCTCCGGCGCCAACTGCTCCGGCCGCTCCAGCCCCTGCTCCAGCAGCTCCTGCTAGCCCTCCTCCTCTTAGTCAAGCACAAGCAAGACAAAGTGTTCTTACAAAGATGCAAAGAGCAATGCCTCAACAGCAGCAGGCTCCTGTTCAATATGGTACAGCAGGTCAAGTGGGATCTCAAGTGGGATCTTATTTCGGACGCGCCAACTTCTATTCACCTCAAGGTAATGCTCTTGATTTTGAGCACGGAGGTAGTGTAAGACGATTCGATGTTGGCGGTGTTGTTCCTAAGTACAATGCTCTTCCAAGTTATGAGTATGGAGGATATTCAGATATGATAGGACAACAACTGCTTGATGAAGCCATACCAAGGTATGACGCAGGAGGTATGAACCAGATGCCATTCCAGCAACAGTTTGCTAAGATGGAAGCTGGGCAATTGGGCAGTGTGAGAAAACAGTTTGATAGAGCGATAACAGACCCTCGCACAGGACGTCCTATTGACCCTGAGACGATGCAAGAAGTTGATCCTGGTTATTACCAGAGACAGGTGATGGAAAGTTATATGAACCAGCATTCTAATCCACAGATGACACAAAGTGGTGTCGTTGACCCTACCGGACTAATGCCTCAAGGCGGCGGAGGTGGAGGAGGAGTTCAGCCTGAACAACAACAACCTGCAGTAGCTCCACAGATAAAAGCTCGGATCCCATATTATCAACAGATGTACCAAAAAATGGCGTCTAGGGCTTCTAACCCTAAAGGAGCAATGAAGAATATTGTGCCTATGAAAACCAGAGTTTAGTATCTTTGTACCATGGTAGTAAATTTAGAATCGTTAAACGTTGTATTTTATAAAGTACAGTTAGATCTCCATATAACTGCTCATAATGAAGACCTTGCAGCTTTCACTGAATGGGCTATGGAGGCAATAGAATACATAGGCGGATTAAACCGCATCCCGGGGAATAACTGTGTTACGTCAACTCTTCAGGGGACTGACGATCCAAAAATGGACTTGGCTGAAATAAAGGCACATATTATGCTTTTTAAGCAATCAGTTGTGTCTGTTAATATGGTTAAGTATTATAAAGCCACCTTTACTAAGATAGATGATTATGAAATAGCGTTGCCTTATAATGGGCAGTTTCTTGATGATACAGACAAGCAAGTATACTTCGACTATATACAAAACATTGATGGCGGACAAGTAAGCGTTGGGCTTAGATTTAATAGAGTTGATGGGTACGCAGCATGCAGTGGGATGAAGCTCCCCCAGTTCTACAAACAAACAGGAGAAGACGCTGGTATATATATTCCTGCTATTGCATCATATAAAGATGCTATATACTGGTATATAACTATGAAATTGTTATGGCAAGAAGTTTTCCGTGGTAAGAATAAAGAACATCAGTTGACTTATGCATCAGGTATGTGGAACAATCTTAAGAATAGAGCATACGCAGATCTAATGATGCCAGACAATTATGAATTATTTAGGCTTGCTCAAGAGCTTGGCCTTGGAGTTAGTTACACGGGGCTTAACAAACGTACTAGTAAGCAAGGTATTCCTATGGACTTGCCTATGCTTATTGAAGGCACAGATAAGACTGCGCCAACACCACTTATACCAAATGTACATCCACCAACTCCACCATGGCCAAGGCCTTAAATAAAAGATTATGGCAGTAGATATGACTAGAGCGGCAGTAAGTCGCAATGAGATAATACGTAAAAACGGAAAGCTTGAGAAGGTTACAGCAGGAACAGGTAATCGTGCTGATGACGTTCTTATGGCTACCAGCGATGACTTTGCTGTACTTGGTAATACGTATGACCCTGAATGGGGAGTACAATTTAAATCCCTTGGGGATACATTAAGAAAGACATATAAGAAAGAATACCTTAGCCATGATGCTATTGGGAACAAGACGGAAGAGTTGAATGATCAAAACATGAACAACTATTTCGATCAGTTCCTTCAAAGACAACAGAAAGTTAACCAGATGCAAGGCAAAGGGCAACAGCAATTCCAAGACACTGACAATATTGTTGCGCAACAAGCATATGGAGGAGCAGTTCCCCGTTATGGTATTGGTGGCTATATTGGATCTGGTGCGGCTGGCATAGGGTCAATGTTAGCATTAACTAATGCTTTTAGAAGGGGAGCACAAGGCAATAAAATGACAGAAGACCCACAAATCCCAGGGTCTGCTGCAGCAGCTGCTCTTCTGGCTGCATTATCTGGGGGATTAGGTGTAGGACAATACATGAGAAATCATGCTGGTATATCTGCGAAGGAGCTTGCTGATTATATAGCGAGAAATCCATATGCAGCAATTAATCTTCCTGAGGAGGAGGAAGATTCAAATTCTTCTTCTTCTTCAGGTTCTGGTATAGGCCGAAGAGTTTCTCCTGGGTTTAGGGGAGTAGCATCAAGAGACAGCTATTCAAGTGGAGAAAACAACAAGGCAGATGGCTGGTTTATGAGAAAGTTTAGAGGTGGTAAAGATGTATCTCCAGAAGTTTCCAGTGACGAGCCAGCTCCAAACAATGATTCCGAATACTACAGTGACGATGGTCTTGCAAATGGTGGATATGCTCCTCGTTTTGACGTAGGTGGCGCATTAGGGTTTGGGATTCCCTCTGCTGCATTGCTTGGACTAGGAGGACTTGGAACTTATATGGGAATTGATGGGCAAAAGAAGAAAGACCAAGCAAGAATGATGGCTGGATTGACCCTCGGGATCCCAGCTCTTGGCACTGGTCTATTTATGGGAGGTAAAGCTATAAATGAGATTAAGGATGCGTTAGAAGATGATCCGAGGGCTAGTTCTGGGCCTCCAGAAGCATCTTCTGACCCAGGATCAGATGATCCTTCATTAACTGGGTACAGCCCTAATAGGAGCGAAGATTCGTCTAGTACACCCATTGGCCCAAGAAATCAAACTGTATCACCGCCCAGTCCACCTAGACTTGATCCAAGAGTTAATCCTCTTACTGAGGAGGTTGTTAATACTACTCCGCCTCCTTCTGCTGCACCAGCTTCTGTTGTTCCTGCTCCAGTAGGACCGGGGAGAGTGCCTATGCCACCTCCTAAATTAGTTGTGTCTACTCCAAAAGAGCTTTTAGATGTGCCTATGCCTAAAAGTGAATCTAGCACTGTACGAGTTCCAGTTAATGCTCCTCCAGCTAAAATGTACGCATTCCCACTTAAGGGCAATGCGGTAGCTCCAAAGGTTGTTTTCCATCAGGATTTACAGCGTTTGCATCATATCTTAAATATGAAAGATACTGATAAGGTCCCTCCTTCTGCTGTAAGATTAGGCATTAAAACTCCTAATGCATTAAAAATCAGAATTCTGCAAAGTGAGCTTGCAGGTCTCCATAGTAGAGATATAGATAACATTAAAGCCGGGAAATTTGATTCATACCTACAAGATCCAACAGTTGATGGGTACATCTTCCCGGATTACGGAGAGGATAGCAGTTCTGGAGCAGGACTTGCATATGGAGGATCAGTCCCAAGATATGATTTTGGCGGAGCTATAGATCCAAGTATGCTTCAGGCCGCAGGCTTAGGTCTTCCTCCTGAAATTATTGGGACTGGGAATAGGATAAACGAGCTTAGTAATATCGAGAATATGTTAGCTTGCGGAGGACAAGTTCGTCGTTATGCCGAAGGCACAATGGACGATGAGCAAGTTAAACCAGCAGCTACTCCAGCCGTAAACTTAAGTGACTTAGCTGGCAAAGGCAAACTAGATTCTATAACTAACGAATTGAGTGATATAGCAAACGGAGTGTCTGAAGGCAATGCTAATACTGAATACGCTTTAACAAGGAAGATGGGACTTGAAGGAGTATTTAAAGGTAGAATGAATGCAGCAATGAGAGGAGAACAGGCGCTGGATTTGGCTAATGCATTGGGTATGATGGAGCAACATCCTCCTGGAGAAGTTCAACAGCATCTTATGTCTGCAGCACTTAACCCATATTCTGCACTAGCTCTTGGCGCAATGCACCAAGATCTTCCTTCAATGATGCCAGAAGAAGCTGAGGCAAATGCCCGCCTTCAAGAAATGTATAGAAATGCGTCGGCTATCAATAGTCCAGGAGCAAGAGCAATGGCAATGGCCGAAGCTAATATGCAGTATAACAACATGATGATGCAAGCGCAATCACAGCATGATGATATGATGATGAAACAAGGAGATGCTTATGCTCAGATGGCAGGCAAACTTGGCGAAGATGACATGGGGGCAATGAATGATGCCAACAAGTATAATGCAGAGGAAATGAACGCCAATGAGTTGTCTAACTGGTCTGTTAAAGCGCAACAGGAATCAGAAAGGATAAAGAATCTAAAGAGACGTATCGAAGGAATGGGTTCATCTATGGGATGGGGAGAAGGCAGCGAAACGATTGAGGCAATGAAAGGCAAGGCAAAGAACATAGTAGATAAGATTATACAGAAAACACAAGAAAGATTTGGGCATAAATCAGAAGTTCACACAGAAGAGAGTTCTTCTCAGGGAGAGGCTCAAAGCAGCCCTCAACAAGAGGCGCCACAGGCGCAACCACCAGAATCCAGACAATTTACTCCTGAAGAACAAGGTCAATTTGAAGACATGCTCAACGAATGGTATTCTCAATCAACTGGACCAACTGATAAGACTGGACAAGCTCCTACCCCTGGAGCTCCTGAAGTTCCTGATGCAGTTAAGCCTTACCTTCAACAAGTTGAACATCTGAGAGCTATACATAAAGCGGGGAATATCAATGCAAATGTTATCATGAAGCAACTTCAGAAGCAAGGCATTCCAATAACTAATGAGATAATGCAAGCTTTCAGTTATTATCCAGATCCTAAACGTGCAGGGCAATGGGTGTTTCATAAAAAATAATAAGTAATGCCGCAAGTATTAAATGCTCAATACGAAGACGTAGATACCAGTCACCATTCTGATGCCGAAGAGAATCGAATGATGCGATACGAGTCTTCTATTGCGGAGATGATCAATAAAGATGCCGCAAGACAGACTCGAGCATTTCAACAATTCCTTACGCAAGAAAGTGGTCTTATGGGGGCTGTAAATAAACTTGTTCATAGCCCTGAGGTAGGAACGATGTTTTGGGATAAATGGGGTAAGAATATCGAGGGGGAGATACAGAAGGTTGTTGATAGCTATCATGCTGGCAAGTTTGATCCATCTCAGACATATAAGGTAAAGAAGTTACTTCAAGATCCGCAGATGCTAGGGTTCATGCAACAAGCTATGCAAAGAGAGCAGATGCAAGAGAAGATACGAGGCGATTGGGATAACCATTCTGAATACTGGAAGAAACATCATAATCCTGATGACGTGCTTGCACTTGGTCCTGACGCTGTAGATGACGCTGGCAATACTACTCCACAATGGAAGAACCCAAATGTTGCTGGATATGACAGCGAGATGACGGAGAAAGAGTATCTTGATACAATACTAAAAACATTAAAGCCACAGTCTGTCGGCGGACGATCAATAGTGACTCCAGAAGAGGCAGGGAAACGGTGGGACGAAGCGTTTTCTGGTGTGATCAACCCACAACAGCAGAACGATTTGATTAATTCCTATATCTATAGGAATGCATTTAATCTTCCTGGCGCTGGTGCTGTAAGCGGGCAGAAGATCATGGATACAATAGAAGAGTTAGATTCACTTGACGAGAAGGCCAGAGGAGATTTGTTTACAGCGCATCCTGAGGTAAAATCATTATATAATACATTCCATAATGCGATGCCAACATTGAGACATGCTGCATTAAATCATCTAAGGCAAGAATATGTTGACTTTGCAACTCATAATCCTGCTGTTGATAAGACTACAAATACAAACATTGCATACGGAGGAGCTGGTGGCGGAATGAGCTACTCATCTGATGGAGGGGTTACAAGAGAAGGAGATGTTGATTATGACACCCAAAATCCACGAGTAGGGACTACAGACTACGATGCCTTACAGGAATTATTAGCTACGAAAAAGAATTCAGATGAAGGCGTTATATATCAGATAAAACAGAATACTACGGGTAGAGCAGATAGAGTTATGAATTCACATACTACAGAGGGTGTTGGAGATACTTTCAAAGTGTTCCATGCAAATAACACTAGTGGTCTTACTGTAGATAAGCGAGGGTTCCAATACAAAGACAGTAAAGGGAAAGTACATACTAACGGGTCATGGATGCCTGACAGATTCTTTGGAGATCTAGCTCAATTAATACGAAACAATGAGTCAACTATGACATCTAGAGGTGTAAACCAAGGAGGTGGCTCCTTTAAGGGTACAGCTATGGTTTCTCATCAGGCCATGGAAAACTTCTGTAATAGGATGTATCATGCAAACCAGGCTTTATATGAAGCACACGGCATAACAGGCGGCAAATCGTTACGAGATTATCTTATCAAGAATAGAATAATAGAAGACTTACAAGTTAGCAAGTATGCAACTAAAGAACATTGGGCGGCAGGTAATCCTAATGGCACCCAAGATGTATACCTTATTAAGGTTGATTTCGGTAGAGGCGCAGGAAGGGGCACTCTTATAGATGCTACCACAAAGAATTCAGCTCTAACTAAAAAACAAAAGCAAGCAGAAATAAAGGATATTAAGAATAACAAGAAGCGCTAATATGAGTTTAGAGCAAATCATTCAAGATGCCAATCACTATGCACCAGCCATAGAACACCATGAAGCTCCTCCTCAGCCAGAAGCGACAGAGCATCATGTTCAACAGCAACATTATCAACAACAGCACCACGAGCAACAACAGCACAGCCAGCAAACACAACAGACTAAGCATACAACACAACATATTGGTGGGAAGCAAGAAGTTCAAAGTGGCAATAGTTACAAGGCACTTGTAGCCCAGTTAGACAAAGCGATCAACCAGGACCCGAGTTTTGCAAGGAAATATAGGGGAGCTGGAGGAGGTCCGCTTGATGTCTATAGTATGGCTAAACAGTTAATTAAGGACAATCCAAATCTAAGCCATTTCAATCCCAAAGCTCAATTACCAAAAGATGTATTAGAAAAGGCCTATGGATATTACTATAGTAAGGGATACATTGGAGGGAATGGCGAATGGTATAGTAAAGGGAGAGCTGGAGGATTAGTAGCTGGAAGTGATGGTTATCATTATTATTTTGATCCAGCCGCTCCCACATCACATAAAACTGGATTCAATTCACGATACCTCTTTGATAAAATTAAGGGGATCTATAACTACATTAACGAAGAGGCTAATCAGAAAAGAACAGAGCGGAAGGCTGCTGGGATACAAGAACATAGGGCTGTTTCTCATAAAGTCAAGGGATATATGCCTGCTGGCTTTGGTGGTTTTGCACCTATTAAAGTAGAAGGCAACCTAGAGAAACGTCTTGAGAACATGGCGTCTCCAGAGATGGACAAAGCCAATAGGTTTACTGGTTGGCTTGACAGAGTAGCCCTTAAAGGACTAGAGATTGGCGCTGGTGTTCTTGCTACTGCAATAGATTGGGGGCAAGGTCATGGATTTGTATCTGGAGACAATAATATAGGATACAAAATACATGACACACTTAAGGCTCTTGAGGTAATAACAAAGGACCCAATGGCAGTGGCTCAACATAAGGAAGCAGTAGCACAAAAAGTTCAATTCAAAGTAGCTGACTCACAGAGTCTTGTTAATGAATTTAAGCTAGACAAGGATCCTAAAAGCCTAACTGCTAGCGAGCAGAAGAAATTAAAAATCTTAGAATCAAAATTATCTCCTGATAGCAAGAAGCTTCTTCATGAACTTCGTGCTATGAGGCCAGTAGAGTTGGAGATACTTAAACATCTAGATAAGAAGTATAGCTCAAAGAAGATAATGAATGCCTTAGAAGGGCATCTTAATAATGGACTAGAGATGGCAACCGAATTGGTTGTCGTGAATGCATTAACTGGAGGAACGTCAGGAGGATTACAGGCATATTTCGCACTTAAGGGAGCTAACGAAAAGCTTCAACATCAAAGGATACTTTACGATTACTATTCGCAAGAGCAAAACCTTAAGGAGCTAAATGCTATGCCTAAGAATAGCGAACAAAGAAAGTTGATAGAGGGGATTCTTAAGCATCCCAATAATAGTTATGTTGATGCATTAGTAGACGGGGCAGTTAATTTTACTGTGTACGGCGGATTAAACAACATCAAAGTACTACAGAATATCCCAGGCGTTGGTGGTGTCTTTAAAGGTATAGGTGGTGGAACCGTAGCGCAGGCATTACGTTCAGTTATGGCAAAGGTAGGGATGAAGAATACTGCTTCATTCTTGGCTAAGAACTTTGCCGATATGAACCTTGGTACACGTGGAATGAATATAGTAAAAGATATCATTTCAGAAGGTCTAGATATGTCTGCTATAAGCGCTATTACTTCGACAAGTAATGAAATAACTGAGAAGCTCCTTTTCGACAAACCAATAAACGCTGAGAATATTTACAATGCTACTGCAGATGGGTTTGTTTCATCTCTGTATTTCAGTGGACCAAGAAGTGTTAAGCATATGGTTGGATATGTTAACAACTGGTACAAATATGAACGTGGAGGAGAGAATAGTGCGTGGGGACACTATTTTGACACTGTAGATAAGATAACTCATGTAAATATCGAAGGGCTAACTCCAGAACAGCTTATTGCAAGAGACAAGGCTCGTGACTATAATTCAGACGATGAACAAGCCAAGGGAATTGTTGGCAAGTTTGATATCAGGACAGGGAAACCATTTGCTGGTGTACAGAAGTATGATCCAAACGGACCAGAAGTATCCAGTGACAGGGACTCAGATACTACAATTAAGCATGTACATTATGCTCGTGAAGCACTAAACAAACGGACAGACTTAACTAATGAGCAAAGAGACAGGGCTGTGTCTATTGCTGTACAGATATATAACCATGCAAGGGGGAATGAGGCAGAGTTAAAGGAAACACTTTCTAAGTTTGAGAGAGATATAATGACCACTTTTGGTCATCATTCTGATAAAGCAAAAGGTGATGCCAAGGCAATAGCTCAAGTAGCTAGAGATATACTTAATAAGTTTGAGGCGGAGCACGAGGTGATGGATAAGATCAGCGGAGAACATGGCAAAGTTATGGAAAGTGACACATCTGCTAAATGGTCTCACATGAAACACAGGAAGGGAGTTGATTCTGATTACCTTAAGCTTCAACGCGTTCTTCGTGAAGAGATAGGTCACGCTGGAGGATTGCGCACACAAGCCGATGAGGATGCTGTGGCAATATCCTTGATGAAATATGTCAACAAGAAGACAATGGAGGCGATAGAGGCACAGAAAACTGCTTTAGATCCCAATAACCTTAACCGTCTTGCTGATGAGATAAAGGGTCGCTGGAAAGACATGGAGACAGCTCGCAATGATGATGACCATGAAGGATTAAAGAGTACAATAGGAGAAAACAATAGATCCAAGGTTGCTTTTGATTTAGCCAAAGAAGAACAAAGTAATAGGCCAGTAGAAGAAGAAGCTCCTCTACAAGAGAGGCCAGAAGAACCTCCAATGGAAGAACAGCCAGAGGGAGAGATGCCACAACAGGAAGGCGAAGTTCCACAAGAAGGAGAGATGCCTCAAGAAGAAGCAATGCCTCCAACAGAAGAAGGGATGCAGCCTACAGAGCAGTCCAATGGCGAAGAGTTTGGAGAAGAAGGGACGCTTGATGATGTTATTGATGCACAGATACAGAAGGAGATTGAAAAGATGAAGGGCGACGACTTTGAAGGGACTAACAAAATGGTCATAGCAGAACTTGTTGATACTAATGCTAAAGAACATTCTGACACCCATGAAGAAGCTGGTCTTCATATTAAACATGTAGGTGTAGCAATAACACGTTTCAATGACCAGATAGAGGCAGTAGATGGACTTGAGCCAGTTGGTACACAGTATTATGATCCTGCTTCGAAGTTAAGAATAACTTTCGATTATGACCCTGAAGGAGGATTAGAGGTAGAAGGTGAAGGTGATGGTGAAGAAGAACAAACTACTGGTAAATACAGGGTAAGAATAGAGCTAGGAGATAATAGCGAATATACAGAGGATGTTGCTGACAATTTCTATGACATAGTAGATGCTGCTCATTCTGGGTTCCATACTTGGGTTGAGACTTTGAGAGGAGAAACATTTGAAGAACAAGGACAAGAAGATCTGTCTGCTGAAACAGACAGAATGCAAGAGAGGGCACAACAAGAGCAAACACCAAACATTGATATCAGTGGGGCTGAAACTCATGTTATTAAGGTGGAGAGCAGACCGACTCCTAATTATTCAAGTAGAGAGTTTGAGATAGCAGCTAACCCTCTTATTGACAAGAGCAAGTTTGAGGGCGGCAATCTTACTTTATCCAAGAACTGGATGGAATTACCGTATGGAGAAAGGTTCCCAGAATATCATCCAGATGCAATAACAGGTACAATAATGGATGCTATTGCCATTACTAACCTTACTACAAGAGCACAAAGGGAAAGAGCAATACAAGAACTGGAAAGCAATGGAGAGTTTGATCTTCTATGTAACATTATGCCACTTAAGGTCGCAATAGGTGATCTTGATTTCTATGTTGCCGACCTTGTTACAGGGAAAGATGAGAAGTATCTAAAAGAAAAAGCAAAGCTTGTTAGAGAGTTTATACTTGGAGGGGGAAAGGAAATACCTGTTGCAGAAGTTTCAAGATCATTCCATAACCCAACTCATTTGCCAGACAAAGTGAAGATTACTGGTAACGAGAAAGCTATTATTAATGCAGGGACTTTTCAAACTGTAGATGCAAATGGTAAACCTATCAAATGGGGAGGAGCAACAGTTAAACTTCCAAGTGGAGCTATCTGTACATTCCCAGGCGAACAACTTGGTTTAGAGCATAAGAAGTTCATAGATAACATGGCATCGCTTATAATCAAGTATGTCATAGAAGGAGAAGATGCTGTTGTGTCTCCAAAAGAAAAAGCTGGGTTTAATGTCAACCCTCATGGATTTACTCATAAGATTAAGGATATAGTAGAAACATTCTTTACTCCATCTAAGTACATGGGAAAAGAATGGATGGATGAGAAGGGATATGACAAAAGCCAATTCCTTTACTATGATGCAACAACAAAGAAGATATCCTTTTACAATGATCTGACAAACCAATTAGACGTATATGACTTTAGTAGAGGTGTAGATCCGAGCAAGGTAGCGCCTGCTTTAGCCCGTGCCCTCATGAATAAATATGTCAAGATTGATCCAGAAAGAGCTAACAGTAACGAAACGATGGGACATCCTATAACAATAGGAGAAGTGTCTATCAAGCAAGGTGATACTTATAAAGAGTTCTTAGTACGCAATGGATTTATACAAACAGACAATGATCATACTGAATTCCGTGACCCAGTAATCAATTTCACATTCAAGATTGGAGAGCCAACAACAAGTGATATAGCTAACCATGTTACAGGAGGGGAATCAACAGGGAAGAAGGTTAACACAAAAGGACAACTTAAGATAAAATCTACTGTAACTGAAGGTACTGTAACAGATAGACCGACAGATAGGGAATGGGAAGAACCTGAGACTAGCAATCAGAAGCCACCAAAGGAACCAGATAGCAAGGTCGCAGCAACTCCAGAGGACAAAGGAGAGAAGAACCAAGAGAATATATTAACAGAGGCAGGTGCCGTTGTGAAAAGTCCAAGTACAGCTCTTCCAGTAGACATGAAATATATAGGCACTTATTCCTCTTATAAGGATGCAGTAAAAGCAATGTCAGTGTCTTTGCTTGAGAAAATGATTGGAGGGAATGATCCTACAAGTGGAGATGTTGAATGGGGGAAGAAAGCCCTAGTGGATCTAATGAAAGGAGAGATAGATACCTTCAATTCTAAATTGGCAGATCCCAATATTATTAGCGACGAAAATGCTAAAGCTTTCTATGAGAAGGCAATAAATATACGGACAGAGATGATAGATCATGCAGATCAAGTGTCTACTGATGTTCTATCATGGATAAAGGACTGGGGTGGTCTGAAAGAATTCACTGATTCCTTTGGACAAGATGACGAGTTTGGTATGCAGTATAATTATACTGTAGGGAGAGATATGGTAGATCCTCTCACTTTTTGTAGCGAAAGGTTAGATGCTGTGATGGCGATTCTCTCAACCTCACAGCTTTCAGAGACGACTACCTTCCCTACTTTCTATGATCATAGCAAAGTAGCTGGTTTGCTTATGCGTGAGTTTGGAGGCAAAGCATCTTCACTTGAAGATCTAAAGAAACAAATTGAAAGTAAAGCCAATGGCAATGCTGTTGTAAAGAAATTCTGGGAACAAATAAAAGGTGACGATGAACTAGAAAGAGCAGCATATAGTCTCTTCTCTAAACAGTTAGTAAACTTTGCTGATGTTAAAGTTAACAAAGATGGAACTGTATCTATCACTGAATCAAAGAGTAGAGGAAGCAGGTTAATAGACAAATGGACTAAGGGGTTATTCAACCGCTGGGAAGGAGCTCCCTTAGATGAAGTGCAAGATGCTAGAGCGAATATACTTGATGCATATAATAAATACGGAAGACGCACAGGAGACGAGCCAATGGCTGGTCAGACCCTCATAAGGCAATCAGTAGAAAACGGCGAAACATTTAAGGATTATGTTGACACGGTAGTAAAAGTATTACATGCTACTGGTGTGCCTGTCAATGACAATACATCAGGGATACTAGAAGGTATAGCAGAAAGCTATATGCAACAGAACGATAAGCTTTTCGAACAATATACTAAAGGAGGAGCATTCCAAGATCTTTCCCTTATATACTCATTAGAAGGAGCTATGCGAGGATTCTTAGGTCCTGACGTAGAAATGCCTGATCACTTGAAAGGAGTAAGTCCTTCTCTCTTCGCAGAAAGCATGAACGTTATTAGGTTTATAGGAGAAGGGAACGAGTTTATTAAGGATCCAGAAACTGGGAAGCAGATAAAAAGTACTGCCATCTTGTACCAGAAGTCTCCTACTATCCGCAGATTGTGTCAGCTATTATCAGATAATGGAGCAGAACTCAAACAGTCCTTTGTATGGGGACCTGATCATACAAAGAGATATATCTATCGAGATCCTTGTGCATTAAGTGACATCTTCCAACACAATATGAGTGATCCTGAATATATTCAACGAATAGCGTCCAATGAATATAATCTAGGGAATGAGACTCTTAAACGTATCTCTAGTGTTATTGAGGGAGGCGGGAAACAGACTGGACTTAAGATGCAAGAGGTGTTAAATATATCTGGCTGGGGAGGCAAAAAGGTTGGATATAGAGATGCTAGTGGAGCAGATATCATGCTCTCGCATATTAATGCTATTCTTCAAGGCAAGGCTGTTTATAGACAAATGTCAGAAAAGCCAAAGTTCCTTTTGATAGACGGCATATCTAAGGCTCCTACTCATCTATCTAACCATGAGTTTAGCAAGCATCTTGTCAATGGGCATGTCAGGGGAGAGATAACAGCTATCGATACTGCACATAAAGCAAGAGCTAATTTCCTTGACCATCTAGACTTTGGAGATGGCAAGACAATCGGAAAGAAAGAGATAAATGAATTCAATAAGCTTTCTGGAGAAGAACAAAGGAAGCGTATAGAAAAGAGTGGATTCCATACATTAAAAGAATTTGGGTTAAGAGAAGGATATCATTACAAATATGTAGAAGAGAAAGGAGAAGAAGGAAGGGTTACTGGACATAAGATTGAGCTCTCAGGGAAAGGATATGGATATAGAATGTTTGATTGTCTTCCTGAATATGGAGACTCAGTAAACTTAGGGGAGTCAGCACAAGACAGAGACTTTAAGATTAGAAGCATGTGTGCAAGTGAGAAGGTTATCAATTCTGTCTATGATAACCTAAATAAGAGTATAGGCAATTTCCTTGAAAGCCTAGCTAGAAAAGGGATCATTCGTCTTGAAGGCAATACTGGAGATGATAGATTGATGGATGTAAGACATAATATCAACGAGTCAACAAGAAAGCCATTCTTCGACATCCCAGATCATACAGAGCTTGGAGATGCAGGCTTTGATTTGATACAACAACGTGTAGAAAAGTATAGTGAAAAACACGGGACTGTTAGTCAGGATACTGTTCCTCTTATGGTAGCTCTTAGAAAAGTAGCTATGTCATCCATATGGCATGATCTTGAAATGAATGGATTTATAGAAGGGGATCCTGCAGCAATGGGTGGATACGCTAACCAGACAAAACGTGTTCAAGGGCTAAACTCTCCAGGAATAAAGTTTGCAAATGATTTCCCTGAAGGTCATGAGTTCTTTGGTAAGAAAGCATACAAACGTCTTCATATACATGACCCGGTTATTAATAATCCTGAGATAGCTGATGTGATGGCAGAGAAACGTGCTAAGGCGATGGTAGAAATAGCCAAAGGGCAGCCACGTTTTGAAGGTAAATCACCAGAAGAAATATATGATACATGTCTCAAGGAAGCCAAAGAAACAGTTAAGGGTATAGCTAACACAATGCCTACAGATGGGCAATCTTTGATAACCCCATCAGCAGCACGCGAATGGTTGATACGTCTTCATAGATGGTCTCCAGCACAAGAAGAAGCATTTCAATCATGGAAGAAGGGAGATGTATCCGGAGATGTGTTAGACAACATTATGTCTACCGTTCTTAAGTGTGTCTACTGGGGAGAAGAGACTGCTAATCAAATGATGCCTGACGGAACAACTGTGCCAGTTTCTGCACCTGAATTCCATAAGACCTCATATGCATTACTCTTCAGCAATGACAAGTCAAGCTGGAATTACAAGATGATGGAATGGGCAGAGAAGAATAAGATAGATGTTATCGCTTGTGGTAGCGCATCTAAAACTTTTGGCTCTGACAGGATGGAACTGATTAATGCCGATGGACAACTTATCGATGGATTTGACGGAGCAATGAATTATGTTGAAGAACATAGTTTTGATAACCTTAGATGGCAGGTCCCATTGCCAGCACATGGTCAGACAATGGATCATCTAGGTAGACAACCTGGCAACATTATTTTCTCTGGAGCAAACGAATCGCAAGCTACTACTCTTGGCAAGCATTATGTTAATATAATGAAGTCTATTATAAATAGACATCTTAACGAAGGAGACATATCACGTACAATCTTCTCTATGGGAGCAAGGAATGGAGAGGCCACAGATAACTCAATAGAGGCCTATGCACAAGGTGTTCCCCTTAGCTGGATAAAGAATAGGTCTTTGATAGATAACACGCTAAAAGGGGTGTCTAAATGCCTACAAACGACACTGCCAAGTATTCATGCTGTAGAAGTAACAGCAATAGGTAGAGACAACTTGCAAATGATAGATAAACATGGGTTGGCTGAAATAGAAGTAAACATGAACCAATTGGCCTTCATGTTCCCTAAAGGCTGTGGCTTTGAGAAAGCAAAACAATTATTTGAGAAAGCGAAAGAAGATTTAGGAGGGAAGATAGAAGGATTGCATTACCGTGTCCCAACACAGGGTATAACTTCTATGGCTCATACTAATGTAAAGAATATTATTCCTAATACAGGAGGAGATGTAATACATGCGCCATTTGAATTAGCACATGTACTTGGTTCTGATAAGGACGGAGACACGCTATATGGGCATGGAATGAGATATGTATGGAAATGTACTAATCCTGAGAACATGAAGATTAGCTCTAAACTTCTTGGAGGATTCCTAAAGCATATCAATGGGCGTGCTGTTACAACAGTCCCAGGGGAAAGAGGTATCGGTGCTGTAAAAGACAAAGTAGAGTTTGACTACATGCATGAGGCTCATAGATGGGCAATGGATCATAATGCGGTATATGACGAAAAGACTGGTAACTTCCTTTTACCTAAGAATGGTCAGAAGCTTATAGATAACATTAAGTATGTTGAGCTTGGACACGAAAGTAGTCCTGAAGAATATGTACAAAAGAGAGAAAATTCATATGTCTACCATGGCAATAATGCCTTGAAGGAGATGTTTAATATAATGGGCACAGACAAAGCTATTGTTCAAGAAACATCTAGTGTTGATGGCCCAGTTAAAGCAGCTAAAGATTACATATATAGCATAACTCCTAGCAATGAGCTATCAGGGCTAATGAAGCTTGGAGTAAATGGACGTGAAATAAGTAGAACAAACAATCAAGGTTCACAAGACGATATAGGACCATCTGCTATTACAGGCAAAGTGATGGGGTTGTTCAATATTATCACTGAAGGCAAGAGTGTTATAGAGCAATTACAGAAAGCAGAGAAGAGAACTGGGGCAACATTATCACATGTTAATACTGGAGTGCTTGTTAAGGATACTAAAGGCAAGAGCTCTCCGCTTTTTGTCAATGTTTCTCTTGTAAATGAAGGGAGGGCTGCTGGAGGAGGATTATTTAATGTAGAAGGGAAACTTATTGGAGATGACTTAACTGCACTTATCTCTATGGCAGTGGATGGCGGTAAAGATCCAGTGCTCCCTCAAGGTAACATAAACAAGAAGACTATTGGAGCTGTATGTCTCCTTCAGGCAGAAGGATATGGCAATAGTGCTTATGCTCTTGTCAATACTCCTATTGTACGTGATCTAGTGGATATGCCTATGAGTGACCAGATGACTGCTGTACAAGAAAAGAGTTTACTTAAGAGATACCTTGGATTGCCAGATCAAGCAACTGATGGAGATTTAAACCTTAAACTTAAGGACTTCACAAAGAATACTATAAGTATGGCTAGCTCCAAAGGGATGCTTAAGGAGCTGTCTGAACAATACAAGGAATACATGGATAATGGAGTGCCATTTGACAAATGGAGTGACTCCTTTAAGGAGGAAAATATTAAGGCATATTTCTTGTTTAAAGCAGCGAAAAGTGAAGGACAGATATTAGCGAATGTTGCTAACATTATGCAATTGGATGGAGACGGTGTAGGCAAAACATTTGGTAAATGCTTTAGGACATGGAAAAATCTAAAAGAGCTAGGAGTTGTAAATGAAGACTATTCTGTTGTTGATAATAACATAGATACTCCTCCATTAGCACAAGCTCTTATGAAAACTTATATAGGCGAGAAGGTTAATTCTGCAGGGAAGATAATGAAACAACTTCAGGAAGAAGGGGATCTAGGCTTCTCTTCTCATGTTTTCCGTCTTATGGATAAGATGGTAGATAATTATCTTCCTTTCGGCGCAACAGACGATATGGTGGATGATGCACATAAAGTAACAGTACGTTCAATGTGGTCTCATCTTCTTGATAGAGTTGGAGTAGACACTGAGTCTCTTTACAAAGGAGAAAATACAGCATGGGACGCTTTCTGGTTACTTGAGAGCATGGGAGGGCTGGATCCAAATAATGAAGCTGTGGCGCATATAAAAGCTAATACGCCTAGAGCAGTAGGAGATGTTAAAGCTATTTGCTTTGATGTAAAAGATATAACAGACAACAAGATGGAAGGCCATATGATGGATGCGCTTCGCAAGATGGAACAAACAGCATCTTTCAATGGGCTAGACAAAGAATTCTCTGACTTCAAGAATAAATTGGTCCTTTACTCCTATTTGGCTGATGGGAACAATACTATCTCACATCTCTTGCCTCCTGAATGGATAGGAGGAGTAGAAGAGATACAACAAGCTGTGATGCTTATGAGAAGCATGAATGATGGAGATGATTATAAGAACTTTGAGCTATCTGTTATGTCTAATATAGTTGGGAACATTGACCTTGCAGATGGCAAATCAGCAGTAGACACTCCTGGAGGATTAAAGATAGGTGGCACAACGCTTGATATTGCCGTAGCTGATGAAACGAGTAAACTCCCTACCCTATTTTCTGCTATGCTTAAATTCCAAGAGAACCCAGATGGGAATCCTCAAGATGAATTACAAGTTGTGCGCTATAAAAAGTACGGATTAGATAAAGATGAGGTGGCGTTGTATAAGAATTTCGGCGGAGACATATGGGTTAAAGTTCCTGACAGTGCAGAGAAACTTGGAGGCAAATGGGATACGTCCATAGCTGGTGTTATGGGGGAAGGAGCAATGGAGAATATATATGTTGAAGCATTGAAAAGTTTAAGTCCTGAAGAACGTGATTACCTGTCTAAAGCAAGTAGCATGGATATCAATCTAGAGATAGATAGAATAGAAAACAAAGACACCAATGTAGATAGGAAATATGCATATCTTGACCAACAAGAGAAGCCAGTAAGTGAACAGCCTACAGGAGAAGGAGAGGAAGGAGTAGAACAGGTTTATGATGAAGAAGAACAAACAGAACAGACAGGAGACGCAACTGGCACAAAAGAGGATCTAACATATACACAGCCTGAAAGCCACTTTAACATATCAGGCAAAGATGTAGAAGTATATGACCACCTTGATGACATAGACCCAACTGATAATCCAACCGTGATAGGACAAGAATTGGTTGACGAGTACAAGAAGTCTTATAATGGTAAGTTTGCATGGAAGGACATGCTAAATGTTATCGATAGCAAAATGACAGAAGGGGACAGAATAGTTATTGGTGGTACAATGGAAATACCTTCTAATCAGATAAAAAATCTAAACAACATATTACATAAATTTGGAGTTCATGCCGAGAAAGCAGACTGGATCCCCAAATCAACCGTAACTTTCTCAGTAGTAGGCAATCATACATCAGGTGAGCCAATCTTTGCTGCTTCTCCAGAGCATTTACAGAAGATGGGAGAAAGGGCAAAATCTATAACTGATATGACCCTTATAGAGATGAAAAACATGGACAATCCTTATACTAATCTCATACAGAATGTTAATCAGCTTAATTATGTGACAGATAAACATCCAGAAATTATGCATCTTATGTCATCACTTATAGCTTCTAATGGAGAAATGGCTCCCATAGAAGTTGCTAAGGAAGCAGGATATGATGCAGCAGCTATTGAAAAGTTTGCTTATGGACAAAAGAGTGGAGTTATCATGGAACATATACTTAAAACACGTTTTGCTGACGATGGATTAGAGGAATCATGGGCCAACCAATACAAAGAGATGAGTAACTTGGAAAAAGAGGAGCTTGTAGATAAATTATTAAACTGTTAATATGGGAGTAACAGCATGTATAAGTAAGAGAGACAAGGAGTTTAATGCTCTTATGGAAGAGTTCAATGTAAGCTTCAAAACTCTCGAACGAGCACAGGTTGCATATGATGTCTATCATCGTGCTGCTGACGTAGAGAAGATGCGTCTAAGAGCGGAAAATTTAGGTGAAGACTTTGACGAAAACAAAGCGATGTCTGACGTCAAAAAGAAGGTTTATGCTCCTATTGATGCTAAATGGTTTATTAACTGGGCTGACAAAGTTGGACTTACATTGGATGATGTAGTAAGAGAAAAGTATGTAAAAGATTTCAATGACGACAATTACGACAGAGATTCAGATTTCTTTAGGCAGAATATCGTAAGTTCTCCAAATGAGCTAGTTAGGAGCCTTACTGAGACAGATATTAAGCTCAATGACGCAAAGAAGGTGATGGGAGAGATAAAAGCCAAAAGCAATCTGGAATCACGTATAAAATCTACTGGCCTTGAAGATAAGATTAAGGACTACGAAGGTAGCTTTATGGACAAAATGGCCCAATTCCGTCATGATATCTTTAATAAATACAAAGATGGATTAACAAAGCTACTTCAGAGAGAGAATTGGCAAGCAGATGGACGGTTTAGTAAAAAAGGTCTTTACGGTGGAGAACTACAGGAGCATCCCGGAGATCTACAAAGAGGGCTAACTACAACACTTAAGGGTTATCAAAAAGGAGATGAGAGGGTCTTCTTTAAAAAGAGCGAACCAAATCCAGCAACAGAGGCTGGAGACTATGTTCACAGTATCCTTCAAGGTATATCAAATCATATTATTGATCTCCAGAAAAACGGAGAATGGGACGTGTCAAAAGAAGCCATTAGCAAATGGCTAGAAAACAATGTTGAGAAAGTATTTGAGAAAGGACAATATAAGCATCTGTTATTATCAAAAGGAGAGCTTACAAAAGGAGAGATAGTCAAGAATATGACAACATTCTTAGAACGCTTCTTTGATAAGTTTTGGGTTATTTCAGCAGAAACACCACTCTCATATTATGACGAAATAGACAATATATTAACACGTACAAATGTCGACTTGATAGTCATGGACAAGAGAACGCTTGACCGTGGTATCGTTGACTTTAAATCTAAGGGCATGGAGAACTTCCTAGATAAAAGTGCCTTTAGACATTTTACTGAACAAAGGAGGAAAGACATACCTTCTTCAGAACACGCTGTAGACCTACAGACACAGGCAGAAGCTATTATCCTTAATAAACAAATGGAGGGTGAAGAGATCTTTAAGGAAGATAACATGAGGGAATTTAATAATGATCCATTTGTTACTAAGCGTTACGCTGTGTCTATTGACCTTGCAATGGTTAAAGACCTTAATCCCGAAACAAACAAGCAAAGAGGGACACTATATAATATGCGAGGAGCTATTATTGAGCAAGGGAAGAACTTACTTGGGAAAGACTTTACTGGTGGAGGATGCTATGAGCTAGAGAATAGTGCAACTACCATAAATGAGGCATATAATAAACTTCATATACCTATATCTCCTGGATTACATCAAGACGAACAATTCCAGAAGGTCATGAAAGAGATGATATATAGCCAGAAGAATATGGCAACTGTCATGGGGAGTATGGGAGCTACTAATTTCCGTTCTGCTATCATGCGTAATCTCTTCGATATAAACATAGAAAAAGATTACGTGTCAGTTATCAGTTCAGCTTATTCAGAGATACAGAGCATGAGAGATATGATGGCTATTTCTAAAGGAGGATTGCCAATAGACATACTAGAGAAATTTGCGCGTCGTGGATTAGATATGGGAACGGAATATAATCATATAAACAACCTATTGTCCCCTACCCCAATTATGGACGATGATGGGATAGTGGTAGAAGCACCACGTACTTATGATGGGTTAAAATCCCATTTCCAAGAAACACTTGGATTAGACATAGATGATCCTGGAGTGAAAGATGCTATAGTTAACATAAGTAATGTTGTGGCAGAAATGACTAACGCTCTGGACGAACTATCTAAAGACCTTGCTGTGGCAACTAAGGACTACCTCAGAAAGACTTATTTGCCAAAAATAGCAGATACTTTCATGGAAGACCTAAGACAAGCAGAGATAAAACAACAGATAACCAACCTTCACGAGATAGGATGGAAGAAAGGTGGAGTTAATAGTGCTAAGACATCAGATATAGATATATACAAGGAAGCTGTAAAGAGAGCAGAGAAAGTTATGGAGAAGCTTCCTGAGAATTTCAGACATAAAGCAATGATGCAAGCAGAGACAACATTAGGTCTCTTTAGTTACAAGCTATCATCAAAGGATATGCTTACTAGCTTTACTGAACTAATAAACATGTTTGGTCCTATCTCTGCAATGAAAGACCCGATAGTAAAAACTGTAGTAGAAGACGTACAGAAGGGGTTAATGTATAAACAGGAAAGATTCAAGGAGATAGAGAGAGAATTGAGACCTGTAGTACAAAAGCTTCTAGAAAAAGAAGGAGGAGGCAATTTCACTCTTATGAATTCCAATGATCCATATGAGAAGATGATTGCTTACCGTGAGAGTGAAAGATGGCAAAATAGTGATGGAGAGAATGTTGAACCATACATTCCAGAGAGGACAGATTGGAGGGAATTCAATAAGGCACGTGATCGTGCAATGGAAGAGATAAATCAGACTTACAATGTAGAGGTAAAAGATCCAAGAAAGCCAACTCAAGAAGAACTAAGCAAGATAGCCGAAGGACGTAATGCTAAGGCCAAATGGGATAAAGAGAATAGAGAATGGTCGCCAGGTTACGAAGGGAAGGAGACTCCTGTTTATGGTAAACAAAAGATAGGAGAAGACGGTAAACCATATACAGAAATACTTGAAGTAAAGAAAAGTTACGAGAAAGCGGCATTACGCCTTAAAGATAAGGTTATGTCATTTCTTGATGATGCAATAAAGAAAAAGATGCTTGATGATACTGGGTATGATAACATCAAGAGGGCTATGGATGATATGGTCAATAAAGCTAAAACAGAAGGAGAAGACTTCCTGTTAAATGACGATAACATAGGCATTTTCGACACTAAAACATCAACGTCTCAAACACTTGCAGCACAAGCTGCTAGAGCTGTGTTTAAGCGAGAGATGGATAAGATACGTCGCCCAATAGAGAAATACAACGACCCTAACTTTAAGCAAATTGAGAATCTTTCAGAAGAAGGCAGAGCTTTCTATGATTTGTACATGAAGTATCGTGACATGTATGATGTTCATATGGGAGCAGCAAAAAAATTAGGACAAAACTTGCCTGTTTATTACGGGGATGCTGCCAGTGCTGGTAGTGTTGCTGCTAAACACGCAAAGGAGACACATAAGACTACATCCTCTATGCTCTTTGGTTCAAAGGAAGAATACGAAGATCTTCTTTCTTCTTTTGAATGGGATAGTGGATTTAAGTTCCCTTATTCAGGTGGCAATTTCAATCCAAATGATGTCAGTCATAACCTCGGAGAAGGCATATATGCTATAATGAAATCACTTGCCCATTATGAGGCATATAAGGAGACAGCAATGAAGTCGCGTCTCTTACTTACTATACTAGGGAAGCAAGGTGGAGCAGAAGTCAGCTCTTCAACTGGAGGCATAATCACTGAGAAAAGTCAGGCTGTAGATGCTGTAAAACATCTTGTAGATGCAGCTATCTTTCATGACTCTGTATACAATGGGGCTTTACAACATTGGTTTAAGAGCGCAGTAAACTACTCTACATTGGTGGCACTAGGAGCTAATGCTTCTGCGGCGTTCCGCTCACACTGGATGTCTGCCTTTGACTTGCGTAATTTTTATGGACAGAAATATTCTGACGGAACAAGAGGTATTCTTTACGGACAACATCTTAAAGCCAATACCAACTACTGGCTTCAACATGTAAGTTTATGGCCAAAGAAACTTCTTGGAATGGCACATATACCTGGAGCTATGTGGGAAAACAAGACAGACCAGTCTCTTATTGTTGATTGGCTTGGAGCAGGGGAAAATACAGAATGGGAACAACTTATGAGGCCACGTCTACTTGAACGTTTTAAGTCGGAAGGGAGCATATGGAAAGGAGTAAAAGAGACACTCTTTGGATTTTTCCGTATGACAGACAATGCTATCAAGGAGGTGACGGCAGAGACAATGTTCCGTAATCTTATAGCTTACGACAAAGAAGGGAAAAAGATTGGCAATTTCTATGACCTAATAGAAATAACTGGCAAAAAAGGAGAGATGGTTAAAGGGAAGAGAATGGATGATAGAGAAGTACAGCTAAAAGGAGAAAATAACATAGCTTTCTATGGACAAGAAGGTACAGATAAGAAAACAAAGTATGACCGTGCTGAGATACAATTATGGTATCAGCAGATGATAGCTAACACAACTTCTGTTTCTTCTATTGTACAAGAGGCTGCAATGAACTTAGACGGCAACGCTAAAGTTCTATGGCAATTAAAGAATGTACAGATGAAAGTTCTTTCAGCTGCCTTCATGGGAGTAAACAATCCTATAAACCATGACCTTGACATGCCTGGTAGATTAGGTAACCTATTAGACAAGAAATATTGGGACTTGCCTACTAAAACAAAGTTCAATAGACTTCTATTAACCATATTGCCTGGTGGAGCTATGATACGAAATGCAATAAGGAATGCAGACATAAGACAGCTTCCTAAGACAGGGAAATTCCAACATGCAGACCTACATCAGTTGAACTTTGCTGAAAGACTAATATCAACTGCTCTTAACTGGAACTTGTTAATGTATGGAATATTCTATACAATAAACCAATTAATTTTGCCAACTGAATGGTTAGGGAAAACTATCTATGACAAAGCAAAATGGGCAGGCTATGCAGATAGCGACGTAAAAGATTTTTACACACAGAAAATTTACAATACTGACTCAAGGAAAATTAACGCAGCTCATACAGCAAGACTATTAGCATATCAGGCTTCTTCTATGGCGATGGAAGATTTCTGTCTGTGGGGATGGGTGTCTCAGGTAACTGGGTGGGGACCAAAAGAAACTGCAGCATATGGACTTGGAAAGAAAGTATGGAAACTAGGAGACGAATTAGTTAATACGCTTAAAAACTGGGAATTAGAAACATATAAGACTGGGCCACATAAGGACGAATATAAACTAGTAAAAGATGCATTAGAAGTATCTCCTATCTATGGAGGAATAACTTCGCTAAGAAACCAAGAAGCACAAATAAAGAATGCACATTCTAAAGGAGGATTTTACAATAAATAATGGAAAATAAACTACATATACAAGAGATATTAGGAGGACTAGACCTTGGAACTCCATTTGAAAAAGTCAAGAATGGCTATTACGTCGATGCTCTAAATGTAGGATTTAAGGGCTATGGACGTAAAATGGGAGACTTGCATCCTTCACCTGGCATGCAGCCAATGAATTTTGTCTTTAGACAAAGGACGCAAGACCCTCAATATGATAGTCCTGATTATCGTTTGACTTTGATGTGTGAAAGAATGGCAGCATTTAATGATGCTGATATATATGCATCATATGATTTCGGAACTGTTTCAGTATTACTAGGGGAGGCTCTGTATGACCCTAAAAATGGGACCCCTCCTTCATATGCACTCTATCTATATACAGTAAAACTTAATAACAATTATTCTAGGACAAGCAGTGGAGGTGTGGTTGAGGGAGACATAGCAAGATATGAGGTATGTGAATATTTTCGGTTCCCTAAGCCATTGTCTAGCTACGCAGGTATATCCATGACTGGCAAAATGAACGATGGAAGGCCAACACTTTACATGACGGTTCCGAACATGGGGATGTACGCTATCTCTATTGCAGATGAGATAACTCCTTCTTTAACTGACCTACAGAATAATATGATAGACATAAAGATAGGCGTAGAGGATTATATAAGTGCTCCATCACATATCCCACCTGGTCTGTCAGTTTACTTCTTCCGTCTTATCAGTAGAGATGCTAACGGAGATCGCGAGATAGCACGTAGTTGTTTTAGTGAGCCAATACATATCCCCTACTCTTATCAATCTGAAGAAATAGGGCCTGTAAATAGAGAGTTTCAGAAGACAGATTTTGTGCCTGAGGATAAAGCGTCTATCAAATCATATATACAGGTAAAACTAAATGTTCCTCCAATGACAAGTGATGAAGGAGCATGGTTTGACTATAACGAAGGGAATAAACTACAGATCTTCGCAGTGCGAATGATGAGTGCTACAGGACTAGTGGTAAACGAGAAGTACCCATATGCCAGAATAGAAATGATTGGAGAAGTGTCTCCATCTTTTGATGACAAACACTCTTGTACTATAGTAGACGGCGTGAGTGTCTACCGTTTCCCTCAAGGGATAGATATGGAAGACATGATATACCAAGCACGTAGTTATGTGCTTTTCCAATGCGCTAATACTATTTCAGTTAAGGAAGGAGTTTTCTATGCTGGAGGGGTGTATGACGTCACTAAGAAACATACTGACAACTATGATGCACGTGTGTGGCAATTCAATCTAGACAATAAGGTTAAAGACTATAATGGAGCAGTATATACGCTAGACAGGCTGCAGAACATGTCTTTTGACTCGACATTTAATATTGACTATGTTCAATGTGATCTAGTAAACAACTGGTACGATTATCATTCCAAAGTCAAAACGACTGATTATTGTATGCACGCCTATATCAGGGAGACTGACACCAAGGCAATACATGGTGCAAGTGGACCTAATGTCCGTATTGAGTTTGCTACTGGCGCAATGCATTCTGGAGGAGTGTGCCCTGAAACTGATAATATTAATGATTATGACCGAATACAAAATGATGCAACAGCCCCAACTGGTAGCAAAGCAACAATGGGGGATCCACATTATGCTTTTTCTACAATAGCACGCTGTATTAATGCCCCAAATTACGATGTAGGAGCACCTAGAGACAGTAGTCACTGGTGGAACACAAACATTGATAATAAGACTGGGTGTATTAAGGCTCTTCAATACAAGATAAGTAGCCCTTCGGCAAGCGAGACGTATACTGAATTCACACAAAACTATAAATACGTAAATGGTCTATATCTTATTACTGATGCGCTTTTATGCCTAAAAAATGAAACAAGACCACAGATTTCACTCATTTCACTTACCAATATCTCTCCTCCAGAACATTTCCCAATCACAAATGGTGGAAATAAGTCAGTAATACGTATTGCTCTTGATGAAACTAGCCTACTACATGAGTATCTAGTCTTAAGAAGAGTAGATGGGATCTTGGCTAGAAACTTTTTTACTATAGGGTTAGCAAAAATAGATAGCCAGGGACATGAGGTTTTTAGTAATTCATATTCAATAACATGGAACAATACAGGACAGTATTGGGAAAATACAGAGAGGAAATTGACTGCTATTGGTGATCCATCCCTTGGTGTTAGTGCTTTTATCACTACAGAGCCATTAACATTTAAGGTCACTGATATACTGTTTTCTACTGCAATCAAAGGTCCACCGATTGTTGTTTACTCTTATGATGGAGCAGATGATGCTAACGCCAACAAGGCATGGGCAGACACAAACATACAATATCAGGGAGAAGGTCCAGTATTGATACAAAGAGCTGACATACAATCTTATGCTAATCCAAGGTACGCAACTAATTTTCGATGCCTTCAACATGATAGTGTATACTATCTAGCATGTAAGCTTGTCTACCGTGACGGGTCAGTATCAGAACTTCTTCCTATGGGATGTGTTCGCACTCCTTCAGGAACAAATCCAGAGTTCCCTCTTTTTGAGGACCATGTAGCAATAGATGATCCTGCGGCAATACAACATGTATATAACCCCTCATCTGCTGATACTGCTGCAATAAAGTTTACGATGAAGCAGTTTACCGAAATAAAGTTTCATCCACTTTATATGTATGTGGAATTCTCTTTCCTCCCTGTTGGAGTTAAAGAGGTCCATGTTTTATATCAGTTACGTGATGGCACACATATGAACATTAAGGCTACTGGTGTATTTCATCAGGCACATAAACCATTGTCAGTATATGGCAAAAGAGAGATAAATATGGTTTATGGAGACCTTAATATTGGAGATCATTTTATTTATGAGGGCGAAAAGTATATAAAAGGATATGATGACGAGCATCTAGATATAGATGAGACAGTTGGGGTAACAATAGAAGGTCTTAAGCAAAAATATTATGATGAGGGTGGCAAATACTCTCTCTCTCCCCTACCCGGCCTTGGTTCTCAACAATATTTCTATGGAGGAGCGATATCTACTCCATCTACAGACGACCATAACTGTTTAGGATCAGAACCATCTGGTCCTAATAAGAGATCCAAAGAATGGGAAGACAGCAATAGTTCCCGTAGTGCAGCGCTTATATCTCCGATATTTATTAATACTCCAGGAGAAAGAGATTATTCTTTAGGAGTATATAAATTCCATTCATCAGCAGTTGCGGTGCTTGGGGTTGCTTCTGGGAGTGTAGCTCATCGCTATACTTCACGCGTAGTACAGACAAATATGTCTAACAACAAAAAGATGTTTGTTTTTCATGCTCCAGAGATAGATATTGTTGACACAGAAGGGAAATCGATAGCTCCAGTAAGAATTGACGGTGGCGGGACTTCACATGTGTGTGTACAAGGTATTTTGTGGTCTATTTTCCCCGCTGGATATAATAGGTCTTTACTTTCCGCTGCATATTCTGAGCTAAATGATGGATTTAATAAATTCTTTAACATGGAGGGCTCGACATGGAGAGGATTACCTTCTATGATTCCAACTTTTGGACCTGACCTGTATGTTACATGGGCTAAAATGTATCCATTCCATATAGAAAACGGGATGGACCATGCCAATACTTTATATGATTCTCTGTATATAACAGAAGATTATCGTACAAATAGGACCCAAATGGTGTACACTGGAGACACACACGAAAACTCTCGTATATGTATAGGGAGTACTCTTCAAATGCAGCATTTTAACCCATTATTGTTTGGTAATTGGGGGGATCCAGAGAAGATAATGACTTCTAAGCATCAAACTTTCAATGACCCATTTTCAGCAGCACTGCAAATGCTTGGAATTGACAATCTTCTTCATCATCTTCATACTCTTGAAGACACGAATGAGATAGTTGCAGTTCTTACTCAATTAAATGCTTCATTACCTGTAGAGCTCCGAGCTCTTACGAACCCAATGGCCTCCGCTGTTGATACGATGAGAGGATTACTTGATCATCTTATGTTTTACATATGGGGTCCTTACTTGCCAGAAGGATTGCATTTTGGAAATGTAGGAGACTTTCTAACTCACCTCCATTTTAATGAAAATTCTCAGGTATTCCGTCCGAATAAAGGAGGGTTGCCGCCAAGAACAATTAAGCTATTTATCTATTCTGACAAGACACAACAGTCTGATGCAATAACAAAAAACATAATTGTAGATGGTACACTTATGTGTATGGCCAAAAACTTGCGTGTTATTGATGTTGGAGGATTTGATAGAATAGCAAAAGATGACATGTCCTTTCAGTATTCCTACTTATGGCCATGTAGCACAGAGAAACGTGTTTATTCAGAGAATCCAACTCCTTTTAAGAGCAATTTTGATGTTATACATCTAGATAATGGGATGGACTTTGTTAATCTGTGTCCAATGTGGAGCGCCCGTATGACATCATTAAGTGGGCTTACGCATAAATACATGCCATCTACTTCGGTGTATTCTGGAAGCGATAAATGTAGGATGCATGGACAGGTAATTGGACATTCGAGGAGTAATACTAACTCCTTTCCTATCCCAGCTGCTATCAAAGATTCTGTAATGGTACCATTTTCAGATCATGGACTGACTGTTGATATAGACCATGCTTCTAATCCTCATACAGAAATACTATATGACTTTAAGGCAACATCTTCTTCTGCATGGTTTTCTATTGGGGTATTAGAATCACTAAAGAATGATACAGTAGTAGATGTTATTTATCCATCAAAACAAAATAGTGTGTTTCCTGATGTTGCATATGGCAACTATACTGGACTAGCTTCAGCATGGAAACCTACTAGGTATATGCATTCCCCTCTAGACGTATTCCCTACTGACCCAGTTTACCAAGTTGGTTGGCCAGATTATCAGTTATTTGTTGAAGATATTATGACGTACTGGGATTCTATTCATCATTGGTGTGGATATAACTCTATGGATATGTGGATAGGGCCTAACCATCATGGGTATGGAGGGAGAGTGGCCCTCTTTACAGCAGAGAACGCACTTATGCCGCCTAAAACATCGTTTCCTGCGTTTATGAGAGACGACAATAAGCAGTTCGGCATCACTCATACCCCTACAAGTGTGACGGCTAACCTTATTGAGTATTGTGCTAGGGAGGCTATTAACAAAAGGGTTGTAACTCAAGACTCGGGAGCTGCTCTCAATAGGGATTATGGAGTATATATAAAAGACAGAAGGCTTTCTCAGCCATCTAATAGCAATAGGACACAGAAACCACTTAACCATAAAAATATAGCCGCAGCCTTAAATCAAGGAGTAAACGCTGCCTTTGGAACTATTAGAGGCCCTGCTTCTGGATATGAAAGTCATGACTTTAACGAGAAGCAATTTGTTACTGCAGGTGTATTACAGGTAGAGCCACTTTCTGTTGAGGCAAAAGGGTTCATTCATAACTTCGACACTTTTGTTGGTATATACAAGAAACTTTATACGCATGCTTTCTATCCAACAAATGAAGTATGTGATGAAGAGTCAATGCCATCATCTCCAACAATAATGATGTTCCCATATGAAGGACGTATCAATGTTGACTATATGAATTGTATAGATGACATTCTGTACGGGGAACAGCCTTCAGGAGTAAACAATAAACGTCAAACTCTTTTACGTAACTATACATTCAAAACTGGAGGTCAGCCTTACACACAAAAGACGGATATGTATGGGTACAATATGGTGTATAGTGGAAACTTATGTTGGGAACAAAATGAATACATAGACAGAGATACAACACAAGAGGCTCTGTCAAGAGTGTATTTTACAACATTCCAACCTGATGGTAGGAATATTCGTCCATTTAGGCCATTTGACTATCTTGAACTAAACCTTGAGAATGGAGAGGTGACAAACTTACAGTCTTTTGGAGAAAACCTTTTCATCTTACAGCAAGAAGGCACAGCTATTACTACTCCCAAAATGCCACAGTTAGCTGTGAGTTCTAATGGAGAAAACAGTAAGCTTCAATTTATCTCTCCTATTGGCAACACAGGACAAGATACTCGTTATGATGTTTTTGCTGGACGATACACTTATTTATCTCATAGGTTTGGAACAAGAGATAGGAATCACCGTGCTGTTGCAGCTGGAGCTGATGGTGTTTACTGGATAGATGAGACTAATAGAACTTTCTGCCGTTTCTATGACGGCAAATTAGAGCAAATGGAAGCTATTAACGCATGGGTAGATGATCTCGGCGTTTCAATTAGGAAGTTCTTTGCTATCCACGAGAACCAGATCATACTAACTTCTCCTACTAACATGACACCACGTGGTGCATTGGGCGAATTAGTTTTAACACCTTTTGTGAAAGAAGGTCAAACTCCGACTCCAATAACCGCAATGAACAAGAATACTCTTCTTTATGATGAAGATAACGGGGCATTTGCATCTTTCCTTACTATGACAGGAACAACTTCCGTGTCTGCAAGATTAGAGGTGTTAAGGATAGGAAGACATACTGTTAGTATTACAGGGATTAACCACAACTTACCATGTATGTTGAAAGACAAAACTGGCGTAGTTTACCCTCTTTACAATAATGACTGGGGTAGCTCTGTTACATGTTATGTTAACGGGGAAGAAGGGACACTTGTAGATAAGGAGTTTACAGGAGTTATAACTCAGAATAAATGTGCTTTAGATAGAGACCGTGTTGTTGAAACTGGTATCTATGGACAAAACATAGATGGTAAAGATAAATGTCTGCGTTCTTTCGCACAAGCATACCATTATAAAGTTCTACATGCATTCTCTTTCCCACCTTATGACGTAAGTAATGTAAACCAATGGCAAGACGAACTTATAAGAAAGAGAAAGGTTGTTCCGATGGGACCAATTGCTCAAAACGCAACAGGAGAACAAATTTTCTTTTCTCCACAAACAGCTGGTTCACGTTGGGGATCAAAAATGTCTTTTGCTATAGGAACCGAAGCCTTTGGTCAACCATTTACTGGTCTTGGTTTGTTTGTTAAACAAGGCTACCAAACTTTTGCTCACATGAGCATTGATGAAAGAGGGAATATACGAAGAGTTAAGGACCAAAATATGGTTTATCCGTTCAATAAACGTCATAGAGGATACTTTTCGGCCTTCGGAGTGAGCTATTCTCCTATTGATCTATTCTGACGCATTTTAAGGCCTAAATTAGCACGTTTTGTCTTTTTGTGGAACAATTATATTAAATGCCCCTAGATAATCGTTTCTAGGGGCATTAGAATAAGTCAATTTTTTCGGCCTTTATTGCATTCGCGACAATGTTCGCCTTCTCTTTCCGAACACTTGGCGCATGCATTAAAATCCCATCTTTCTTCTATCATAATAGTTTTTTCTAAGTTGTCCTTCGCTAATTTTAGCAAAATATTCCATACGTTTATTAAATTCTTCTTCACTGACAACAGTGTCCTCTTCTTTTACTGGCCC